>JACCDG010570377.1_pt1 | contig 69844 bp, 70 predicted proteins | sample 7442471 | NCBI WGS metagenome assembly JACCDG01 (sample SAMN15323444, study PRJNA562643) | freshwater metagenome | isolation source: river surface water | place: USA:Blue River Watershed | collected 2017-08-17 | reverse complement strand
CTGGTAGTTGTAGCGGTCTGCGTAGCAGTTGCAGTAGAAGTACCCGTTGTCGTTACAGTCAAGGTGGAGGATCCACTGGAAGTCTGGGTAGCTGTTTGGGTGGCTGTTGCCGTTTCCGTAGATGATTCCGTTTGTCTACTGGTAGTTGTAGCGGTCTGCGTAGCAGTTGCAGTAGAAGTACCCGTTGTCGTTACAGTCAAGGTGGAGGATCCACTGGAAGTCTGGGTAGCTGTTTCGGTGGCTGTTGCCGTTTCCGTAGATGATTCCGTTTGTCTACTGGTAGTTGTAGCGGTCTGCGTAGCAGTTGCAGTAGAAGTACCCGTTGTCGTTACAGTCAATGTGGAGGATCCACTGGAAGTCTGGGTAGCAGAGGATGTTTTTGTTCCGGTTGCCGTAGCGGTAGAAGTACTGGTAGGACAACCAATTGTACCATCGGTATTATAAATATTTGTAATTTCAAAAAAGGTTGTGCCAAATTCTGATACAAGTCGTATTTCTATAATTTGTCGGTTGCGTAATTTATAAAATGGTGTTTTATACCAGATAGGTTCTGGACATGTAATCACAGATCCAACAGAATTGCCCGTGAACCCAACGGGTTTGTATTCCAACTCTTCTTGTGCATGGATCGCTTCTTCCAACGTATCCCAGCCAATTAATCCATCGGTTTTATAATTCCACGGAAGTACCCCAATATCATACGACACTTTGAATATATTCTGGTAATAATCATCTGTACATCCTATAGAAGTAGGTGCGACAATTACAGGATCGCACGGATATGATACACATGGTCCACAATCCGAAGGGCATGTACTGCACGATTCACGGCCGTTACATTTTCCATCTCCACAAAAGGGGGAACAAATTCCGCAATCCGTAGGACAAGATCCGCACGTTTCATCACCATTACAGGATCCATCTCCACATTCTGGTGGACATGATCCACAATCCTGCGGGCAATGTATACAAGATTCCTCCACTTCACATACATTATTCCCACATGATGTAGGACATGATCCACAATCAGCCTGACAATACTCACAATTTTCCATGGAACTACATACACTATCCCCACATCGGTCTGGACAGTCCTGCGGACATGTTGCCACGTTTTCGCCATTATTACATTCTCCGTCCCCACAGAATTGATAATATTCACAGATGCTGTTCCCACGGTTCACGTATTGCGATGCGCACTGACACGTAGACCCATCCCAATACGACCCAGGGAGTTTGGATTCACAGTATGCGGTGTACGTCAAACACACATTCGTATCATCGCGGATTTGCCCACCTGGGCATTCGCAGGGCCCAGGACAATCTGTCGGACAGTCCGTACATGTTTCGGATCCGTTACATGTCCCATCACCACAATACGGGTCCGGTGGAGGACAATCTCCGCAATCAGCAGGACACGACTGGCAGGTTTCTGCCCCCGTACAGGATGCATCCCCACAATGATCTTCCATAGGACATGTACCACAATCGTCTGGACACGCTACACAATCTTCCCACTCTTGACAGATCCTGTCCCCGCACCCAGGTTCGGATGGAGTACACAAACCGCAATCCTGAGGGCACGTGTTACAGGTTTCCCATGCATATGAATCACAGTAACCGTCGCCACATGACATATTTATACAGTCGGATGGACACCCCCATCTATCTTCCCCAATAGAGGGTTCACATACCCCGTCACCGCAGAATCCCTGTATATAGGGTTCTTCCGCCGTAACGCCTGCAAATAGTACCAGTAACGGTACAGCGAACAAGAGAGGTCGCATTCTCTTTCTACTATTCATAGAGGTTTCCTTTCTATATGAATAGTATACGTGAAATCCTTAGAACCCGCAGCTTCTTTTATTCCTCTCCATCATCAACAGTATCCTCTTTTGCCAGCCGTAACATGCGCTGCTGCTGTTGGAATTGAATGGACTTTATGCGATTCGTAGGCACCGGACGTGTCACTTTCGGCAATGCGGATTTATAATAGACAGTGGCTGGATTTGATGGTACCAAGTCTTTTTTCTGTATACTCAGGACAGGGTTACGAACATGTACAGATGTTTGGAGACGACGACTGCTGGTATTATGTACCTGCACCGGTCCGTGACTGGTACGGTATACCTCCATTGACTGTAACTGACTTACAGGATTTCTCACAAGCGGGTTCGTTATAATGGATACCGTTGCACGATTTGACAGAGGGGACATAGGTGTAGGAGGACTTTCTTCATCGCGGATTGGGCCTTGTATGGTCTTCTTATACTTCTTGGTGGACTGTTTGAGTTGCTGTTTCTTATAGGCTTTCACCCCAATTGTGACGGCCAGCGTGACCGCCAGGAATCCCACCACAGCCCCGACAATACCGGCATATTTATTGGCTTCGGTGCTTCCGTCCGGTACAGGAATAAGTCCTTGTGCAGCCAACGCATCATAATAGGAGAGATAAGGGGTAAAAGAGGGGGACGATGTGACAGAGGGCGTGGGGGTAGGCGTATTGGATGCGGTATACGTCGCTGTAGTAGATGGACTGGCGGACCCTGAAGGCGATCCGGATGCACTGGCACTGGCCGACACTGTAGGGGAAGCCGACGCAGTTACGGAAATGGACGCCGTAGAGGATACCGATGCTGTAGAGGAGGATGTCCCTGATCCCGTTACAGATTCCGATGAAGAGGCGGAGACACTGGAAGTGGAGCTGACACTGGTGGTAGCAGAGACGGTCGGCGTTCCTGTAGAACTACTGGAAGTAGATGGACTTACGGATCCAGAAGATGATGCTGATGAAGTGGTACTGACAGAAACAGAACCCGAAGGGGAGAACGACACAGTGGCCGTACCCGAACCACTGGATGTAGTTGTGGGGCTTGTTGTACCGGATCCGGATATGGAACTACTTGCCGTGACCGAACCCGAACTGGAGACGGATGCTGAAATAGAAGCCGAAGAGGAGGAGGATCCGGTGCTACTACCGGAAGATGATACACTTGGGGAAATTGTGGCGGATGTACTGCTGGATGGACTACTGGAGGCCGAACCAGTGACCGATGGGGAAGAGGACGGGCTGGAAGTAGGGGATCCGCTGGAGGTAGTTGTTTGAGAACCAGAAGTAGATGGGGACGACGTCACGGATCCTGTAGTTGTAACCGACACCGTTATACTGGGGGTGATCGTAGCAGAATTGGTGGCCGAAATCGTACCAGAAGGACTGCCGGATCCCGTACTACTTCCGGTTGTAGAAGGAGTGGTCGTTGTGCTTGCCGACACCGTAGAAGAGGGTGAACCCGAACCTGTGGATGTTACAGTCACTGTAGAAGATCCGGATGATGTGACAGAGACAGAATTACTGCCGGTGGTCGTTGCGGATCCAGAAGAGGTTGTACTGCCGGTCACTGATACGGAAGACGTTGAACTTGTGGTTGGAGTTATAGTTCCTGATGTGGTTGGGGTACCGGTGGTACTTCCGCTTGCCGATACTGTGGTCGTGATTGTTGTAGAACCGGAATGACTACTACTGGAAGTAATGGTTGGAGACGAACTGACAGTGGAACTACTGGATATTGTACTACTTACCGTTGCGGTGGAGGATGCTGTGACCGTTGCAGACGCCGTTGCGGTTGTTGTCGCAGTGGAAGAGGCAGTGGAGGAGGTAGTTGCCGTTGCTGTGGAGGATGGTGTAGAAGAAGCCGTAGAAGAGGCAGTGGAGGATGTCGTTGCCGTAGCTGTAGCGGAAGAAGTAGAAGATGCAGTAGAACTGGAAGTCCCCGATGTAGTAACTGATCCTGTACTACTTACGGTTGCGGTGGAGGATGTCGTGGCTGTTGCAGACGCCGTTGCGGTAGTAGTTGCCGTAGAAGAGGCCGTGGGGGAGGCTGTGGAGGATGCCGTAGCCGTAGCTGTCGCAGAGGCGGTTGAAGAAGCTGTCTTAGTAGCAGTTGCGGTTGCGGATGCAGTGGCGGTAGAGGATGCCGTGGCAGTTGCAGATGATGTGGATGTGGCGGTACCGGTTGCCGTAGAAGTAGATGTGGAAGTCCCCGTCATCGTAGAAGTACCCGTCATTGTGGATGTTCCAGTCATAGTTCCCGTTGTCGTCATCGTAGATGTTTTGGTAGCAGTGGATGTCTGTGTACCTGTCATGGTAGAAGTGGGCGTCATCGTCCCAGATGCGGTCTGCGTCCCCGTCATCGTAGATGTACTGGTGCCTGTGGATGTTCCTGACATAGTAGATGTTTGCGTCGCCGTCATTGTAGATGTAGCCGTTCCAGTAGATGTACTGGTCCCTGTACTTGTACCAGACCCGGTACTTGTGCCGGTGGATGTTTGTGTCACCGTGTAGGTTGCCGTAGAAGTACTTGTAGAAGATGGACAAATACCACAATCACTTGGACATACATCACATGTTTCGGCACCATTACATACACTATCTCCACAGAATGGGGCTGGAGGTGGGGCATAGTATGGAGGCGGTGGGGCATAGTATGGGGGTGGTGCATAATACGCATAGAAAGGGGCATAATAGGCATAGTAAGGGGCATAGTATGGTGGGGGAGGGGCGTAGTACGCATAATACGGTGCGTAGTATGCATAAAACGGGGCATAGTATGGTGGAGGAGGGGCGTAGTACGCATAATAGGGTGTATAGTATGCATAGTAAGGTGCATAGTAGGGTGCATAATATACACCCCCTCCCCCATAATAATATCCACCTCCACATAATAAACGTAATTGAATGTCGGGCATCTGTTCAATTTCATACGACGTAAACGAATCTTCTAATCGTCTGCGACACAGTGCCATCACTAACTCGCGACTTTGGTTCCCCATCACAATGTCACCCGTTTCCACCAGTTCATGATATGTAATTGCATCCAACATTATTTCAACCGGTTCATCCTGTATCACCGTATCCAAGATCTGTACCTCATGATCATCCAACAAGTCCAAAAATGAGGAAACTCCTGTATCTCCCCCCTCAAACAATTCTAATGAATCCAATGAATCCAATGAATCTAATGAATCCAAAAAAATGGGTTCTGTGGTTGCTGCAACCATGAGACCACCCAATAACGTCAGGAAACGTAGTATCATCCTATTTCTCCTGCGGTTATTTTATAGAGGGTTAGTTTAGATCGGTGACGTTTAAATACGGATAGATGTCGGCAATATTGGACTTATGTATGTGCAAATTCTTCACAAAAAGAATCCATACAAACACAAAACATATCACATAGGGTCCATATTGATTCCATAATGCGGCAATCGGAGACTGAACAACAATGATATTCACCTGCGGTTGAATGTAGTAAGGGGGTGCCAGTTCGTGTTCTCCCTTACGACAAATAATACAGATGGGACCACCTTTTTGGACCCATTCTCCCCAACATTCTTCGTGGAGGACAACGCGGCATTCGCAACGTGTCGGGGGAACCCATCGGACCTTCTGGGGTCCGAAACATATGAGGCAATCAGGATATTGTATCATCCTATTAGGGTTGCGAAATACTACGGAGACCCAGGAGCCACGAACAACTTGGATCCAGACCCAGATAAAATCCGTAGTCAATGGCCCGTTCCAACGTGGTCTGGCTGAACCGTGCATTCACCCGACTGTAATCCGCGGCAAAGAAGGCATTCATCGTCTTTGCGTGTTCCACAAATTGTTGCGGAGACAAATCCGTACGCTCATGGAGCCCAAATCGTTTGATGGCTTCCTGGAGGTGTTCCACACTCAAGAAGGGGCGGACACAATTCTGACGAATCAAATAGACCGGTTTATTGGCGCGTTCCACCGTATATTCCTTCTTGAGGGCAGCGGTGATCGCATGCAAGTGTTCCGTACTGGATCCGCGATATACCATCGGTTTCGCATGATTAATCTGTTGGAAGAGTTGGACAATTTCTTCCCAGCTATCAACTATATACATACGGACCAGAACTCCGAAATCTTCGGCGTCGGGCGTCTTCTGGAAATACCGACGTAGGACTTCCTGGCGGTGCTGTCCGTCTATGAGTTTTTGGATCGTCTGTGGAGGTGTCATGGTTTTGTCCGTATACTCCGCCACTGTGAAAATTCCCTGAATCGTAGTCGGTTCCGTGATGGCGGCTTCCAGTTCGGCCACATGCTGAAGATCCATCACACGGTTGGATTCCCAGACAGGGATCATTGTGAGCCATTTTGCGGATGTCCGATACAATTTACTCTTATCGTTGTAAATGAATATCGGGGCGTGACTTGACATCGTGCGATATGCTGCTGGAGGGATATCCGGGGGTTCACCTTTAGGCCCTGCGCTTGCTCACGGTACAGGTGGGGTAACAGGGTTCACGGATGCGGAAGATATCGTCCCCGTACCGAATGTATTCGGATATGGCGGACCCCAGGAATAAGCTTATTGCGTATTTGTAATATTCGGTTTCGCGGTATCCGAACAGAAAGTTCAGAGTAATATAGAATAAGATCGCGGCGGCTCCCCACATCCAGTGATGAATGTGATAACACGAATTACTACATATATCAGTATCACGAACGATTCGCCCCTCTTCGTTCTTGCGCTTTCCGCCGAATAGATATGTGAGAATAAATCCCGTGGCGAAGAGTCCCGCGAATTTGAGATAGGTCTCCACTTCTTCCGTGTAGCGTTCTCTCTTTTCGTAGGCGGTACGTACAAAAAATAAATAATACAACATCCCCACGGATGTGACAATGCCAACAAGTTTTGTGATCATAGTTCCTGTTAAAAGGGGTTATTTTCTTTGGAGATTACGGCGTGTTCTACGATGCATGGCTTTGTATGTACGTCGGCCTCTACGCGTTTTCCGCTGACGTCTTCCTCCTACGGATTTTTTATCACCAAGAATACACGCAGCATCGGTGGCTTCGGTCAAAAAGTTGGTGGGACCAGTATTTGTATTTGTGATTGCATTTACCGTGGTGTTTGGACCACCGCCCCCTTGAACACCAAACCGACCGAATTCGTTGAAGGCCTGCTTATACCGTTCATAAAGTTCCGGTGGCAAGAGATCACGAATATCATCTGGATATAACACGGCCCGACAGGGATTTTCACCATCCGTAGATAAATAACAGCGACCAAATGTTTCTGGGTCGGTTCCTGCCGTCGTAATCATATTATCAATAAAACCTGCGAACGTATCTCTGGCGATCAATTCATTATCATCGTGTTCTTTCATTGCTTGGATCGTATCGTCGTAGTGCATAAAACGTATAACTTCCACATCTTCTTGTAATCCAAGTGAATTATATCCACTGGGAACAATTTCGTAGGTATTCCCGTTGTGCGGCATTGCAGGGAAAGGTGCTGCATTGGCTTCCGGTGCGACTGTAGGTAGAGTTGGTGATCGGAACAGGTACGGTGGATTGGGTATCGCCTGGATAATTCTACCGCTTTTATAATCATCATACACATACATATGGACTGTCCCAATAATCAATTTCATCATTCTATACTCTGATGTTTGATTCACGTATTTTTGATAACCCTCTGCTAACGATTTAAAATGGGCGAATCGTTTTAATTTTTCGGGTAATCCACCCCCTCCCTGACCTCTACAATCTGTCGCAAATGGATTTCCATCTGTAACCTGGTCAAGAGGTACAAGTGTGGGGGGATCACGGGATAATTGATGACGCTGATAGTGACGATGACCTGAACACAGACGTCCGCAAATTGTACACCACCCAATTTTTCCTTCATTATTCTTATAGCGATCATAGAGTTCTTTATAATAGAACCCGTCACCTATAGAACAATTATGTTTCATATACATACAAGCTTCTGACCGTTCTACATACCGAAAACAGACTGGGCAACATGAGTAATTATTCGCTTGCGGTTCATAAATACTATTCAGTTTTTCAATATCTGCCTGGGAGAATCCCTTCCAACGGCGTAACATATATTTCGCGAATTTACGTTTGGATGGATGAATTTTGGTGAGATCTGCACCGTGTTCGCGTAGATATGTCGTAAAATAGATGGAATGACCCATCGCCCGCGAAAGCGGAGTAAAACCGTCATTATCTTCAGTATCAATCACCGCACCTCTTTCCAGTAATTTGTCAATCAGAATATAATACGGTTCTAATTGTGTTTCTGCATACATTGATACAGGTAAATCATTGGTTGAAAAAACTTCCATATCAACAATCTGATGTATGGTTGTCTTGCCTGTAGCAGGGTCTCTATAGTTTGGATCAAACCCCATTTCATCCAGGATGATAGGAACTATATCCATCGTATTATATTTTGCACACAACTGTAACCAGGAAGTTCCGGTCCCAATGTCGTACATATTCACCGTAGGAGATGAACGTAAAATACGTAGGACTTCTAATAATTTGCCCTGTTTTTTGTATAAAAATTGGAAAGCATACGTACTAACATTCACGTACTTCTCCCCATTTTTTAGGTTTGTATCTGCCCCCTTTGCAATTAAATATTTAATAATTTCTATTGCTGTATCATCATTTGAATATTTTTGTATCGCGTAAAATAATGGTATGGAATTAAGAAGATCCGTTCTAGAAGCATTATCACGATGCGGATCAGGGAGATTCACATTCGCACCAAACTCTTCTACCATTAACGTAATTAAATGCATTTTAATATCAATCGGAATATTACGTTTAATCAAAATATTGAGTGGTCGTGGGGATGGATCTGCAAAAATGATCTTCCCATAATTAATATCTGCCCCTAAATGTACAAGAGTACTTAACGTTTGTTCTATGATATCTGGGCGTAATGCTGCAACACAATACTGAATCATTGCATATGATATGGGATACGGTGACCCCGCTGGCGTATAATAAATTTTATCATTATTAATATCCAGGAGTGGGTTTTCATCAATAATCTTGTTGCATAATGTACTCAAAAGATCTAACTTGTTATTAAGAAGTATATATTCTGGAATATTTACATTATCCAGACAATCTATTGTAGCTCTCATAAAATACTCACGTTCGCCCCCTTGTATAATTTCGGTAATTTTATCAATATCTTCATTTTTAACAGCGTTACATAAATCATCTTTTACCGATTCAAAATATGATCTAAGACGTTCATAATACATTCGTTTTTGTGTGTGTTCTCTTGCAAGTTCTCTTTCGCTTTCTTGTTGTTCTTGTGCAAACGCTACCTGATCCGCCATTCACTCTATAGAATCTACGGAATTTTATTCTCTATGAAGAACATAATCAGTATCCGATGATATTACCGTTTTCTTCTTTCACGCCGGGTTATTCGTTGCAAGGCTTTACGACCTTTTCGCGTTTTCCGATTCCGTTCCCCCCCCTACTACTTTTTTATTATCAAGAACACACACTGCATCGGGCGCTTCGGTCAGAAAGTTCGTGGTCTACATACTCTCATTTAAAGGGTTAATAATTAGTGTAAAATATATCATGACAATCACAACAATACCCCCCAATGTAACTCCAGACACCGTTACAATCTTTACAATCTCATGTACTCAGCCTGTCTATATTGAAGCACAACACAAAGCATTCCAAAAATATATTAAAGTACCATATAAATTTGTTGTATTGAATGTAGCAAAGGATTGGCCAGATAAAACTAATTTTGGTGATACTACTATGCCGAATCGTATTCAGGATATCTGTCAGAAATTAGAAATAGATTGTATAAGATTTCCACACGAACAGCATCGTAGTCAAAGTTACAATGCGTCGGAACGTCATAGAGATACATTAAATATTATTATGGAATATATTAGAAAGTATCCAGGGAAATATTGGTTAATTGATAGTGATATGTGGCCTATCGCTGATATTACTGCAGAAGACTTTGATCGTTATTTTGAAAAAGCGGGTTCTTTCGTAATTCAAGTGCGTGACCATTATGGAACCGATGTAATTTATGCATGGGCAAATATTTGGTGGATTGATAGTCGTAATGTTGATGTAGGTGATTTATCGTGGGACTTTGCCCCATCGTGTGATGTAGGCGGGGCTTCACAATATTGGGTTAAAAAGAATTCTGGTGATCTAAAATGGTTATCATACTATCGCAGTTTACACTGGACGCGTGATGATATCCCTGAATCTCTCAAAAATCATCCAACATTGCTCCATTTTTTTGAAAATGATCCACGTAATGAGGAAAAATATGCGAATATTATTAATAATATGCACGAAACTACATTAACAGCTATGAATAAAAACCCGCAAAATCGTTATAAACTTGGTGGGTGGTATTGGTGTGAACTATTTGATGAAAAAATTATTCATATGCTCGCTGGATCAAATTGGAACGGAGAAGGGAAACAAATTCATGATATTATTTCTGAATTAGTACGTAAATGTTTTATAGATGTATAAATATTAAATTTACAAATTATTTCGGCATCTGTTATCATATAGAATAAATATACACTTTATTCTCTACGAAGAACACAACAGACATTCAGTCGGTTCCTGAGTCTTTTCCTTCTCCTTCTCTTTCATCAATGTCGGATCCACTTCGGACCCCGAAGATGTTAACTTCTTTCCTTGAAGGAAAGAAGGATCCACAGTGAATTTAATGGCTTGTACCGCTGATTTCGTACGGAGATAATAGATCCCCGTCTTGAGACCCTTCCGCCATCCATAGAAATGCATAGATGACAGCTTCGCAATCGTGGGGTCCGGGACGAAGAGATTCAAACTCTGACTCTGACAGATGTAAGCCCCACGATCCGCTGCCATATCAATCAGCGTTTTCTGTTTGATTTCCCAGACCGTCTTGTATCGGGCCTTCAGATCCGCGGGAACTTCGGCGATTGCCTGTACAGAGCCATTCGCGGCTACAATACGTTCCTTGAGCTGCGGTGACCAGAGATTCAATGCCATCAGATCCCGCACCAGATGTTTATTCACGACGGTGAATTCTCCTGCCAGCGTACGTCGTACATAGATGTTGGAAGTAATCGGTTCCACAGATTCGGTATAGCCCATAATCTGACTGGTGGAGGCCGTGGGCATTGGGGCCAACAGCAGCGAATTTCGTAGACCAACACGCTTCACACGTTCGCGGAGTCCGGTCCAATCCAGGTATCCTGCTGACAGCGGTAGATGTGTGGATGCGGTAGTGTCCGGATACCACAAGTCTGGCTGGAGACGCCCCTGTGATGCCGGCGATCCCTGGAAGGTTTCGTAGGCACCTTCCTCTTCGGCCAACGTGGCGGACATCTCCACCGCCGCGTAATAGATGTTCTCAAAGATCTCCTGATTCAGTGCCGCGGCTTCTGGCGTTTCCCAGGCCATCCCCAGCTCCGCAAAGACATCCGCCAACCCCTGAACACCGATCCCAATCGGACGATGGCGCATATTACTGCGACGGGTTTCGGGGGTAGGATAGTAATTGATGTCAATCACACGATTGAGATTTCGCGTGATGACCGCAACGATTTGACGGAGTTTATCAAAGTTAAATTTTTCACCATCAATATAATGCGGAAGAACAATAGATGCCAGATTACAGACGGCGGTTTCGTCCTTGTCCGAATACTCAATGATTTCCGAACAGTTGCCGCAGAAGATTCCATTGAAGAGGCCGGCGTGGTTGATCGGTTCATTGAAACAGTAGGTATCGTCCCGACGGCCCAGATCTTCCACGCTAATGACTTCCTGTTCCACCTTCACACCGTCGTGATCCGTAAACGTGTAGAGTTTCTCTCCTGGGACCAGTTCATAGGCTTCCTTGCGTGGGGCTGCTGCGACGGGACCATCATGATGAAGAAGGAATTTGTGATAGGGTGTACAATCCATGGTATTACGTTCCCAGCGCCCCTTCACATTCTGAGCGATCGTAACGCGTAGGAGTTGGACATTGTTGTTGGTCATCGTCACATGGACAGAAGACAACGATTCGCCGTTCCAGATCACAACATCTTCCCCGTGAAGTTCTTTGATGGGGACTTGTCGAACCTTGCGTTCCCCCAGCGGAATCCCGTGCCATTCTCCTTCATCGGTGGGCGGATCAAAGATGGTCAGAAGAGTTTCTGGTGCGACACAGAGATTTGAGGACTTGATGGTCCCCAGATTCTGTTGATTGGATTTCTTGTTGGCCGCGTCCTTATAGAGGAGATAGGGCGTTCCCGTCTCAATCTGACTCACAAGAATTTCGGACCAGAGTTTCTGGGCAGAAATCGTGCGTTTGGCACGGCCTTCGCGTTCGTAGCGTTCGTAGAGAGCTTCAAAGGCATCTCCGTAGACATCCGCCAGTCCCGGCGCTTCGTGCGGACAGAAGAGACTCCAATCACCACCGGCTTCCACCCGTTTCATGAAGAGATCTGGAATCCACAGGGCGTAGAAGAGATCACGGGCGCGTTCCTCTTCGGAACCGGTGTTGGACTTCATTTTGAGGAACGCCTGAATGTCGGCGTGCCACGGTTCCAGATAGATTGCGAAGCTGCCGTTACGCTTGCCGCCACCGTTATGAACGTATCCGAAACTACGGACATTGTAATCGTGGGTTCCTTCCACCTCCAGGTCGTAGAGTTTTCCAGTATATTGGGTGGTCTTGATAGAGGCAATCTCCCGTGTAAGATATACAATCTTGTTGTCCCAACCAGTTGTAATTGTATGAACTATACGGTCGCCAGGTTGAAGTTTTCCAATCTCTACATAATCATATTCACCATTGGGCATCTGTGCAAGAACAGGGTGAAGCGGAGTTACACGGGTGTCAGTATCTTCCATTACCATTTTCACTTCCAGAAGTTCGCCGTCATAGTCATGCGTCACAACCTTCGTGACCCGATTCTGTTTTGTTTCGGAAGTTCCTGCCCAGTGTTTGCCGGTTTCATCCGCAATTTCGTTTGTTCCAGTGGTTTCAACCAGATCTCCAACACAGACTTCAGAGATTGGTTTAGTTTCTCCTTCTGATGTAGCACAATATACCAACGTTTCTGGAGTGAAACACTGATCCACGTAGCGCGCCGTATTATTGAAGACACGGAGCATCGGCACAACACCGTTGGACTTCCCCTGCGTACCCGCAATTGTAGTTCCTTCTGCGCGAATATTATGAATATGAAGACCGATACCGCCTGCATATTTGGAGATCTGTGCACAGTCCTTGAGCGTCTCAAATATGCCTTCAATCGAATCTGACTTCATTGCCTGAAGAAAACATGAGCTGAGCTGGGGACGGGGAGTGCCGGAATTAAAGAGGGTTGGCGTCGCGTGGGTGAAAGCCTTGGAGCTCATCAGAAGATAGGTCTCTTCAATGCGTTCCATACGCTTTATGAGAGGCAAATCAGCCGTTCCCCAGAGACCCACCGCAACACGGAGCCACATATACTGTGGAGTCTCCACCACCTTCCGACCATGACCCCGCAAGAGATATGCCCGTTCCAGCGTCTTGAATCCAAAGTAGTCCAGGAGAAAATCGTTTTCCGTACGAACCATTGCATTGAGCGTATCCGCATTTTCACGGATAAAGGCGATCACATCAGCCGCCAGGGCCGGTGTGGGAGTACCCTGCGGATTTTTGAGAGATGCAAGCTCTTCCATTGCCGCGGAGAAGGTCGGCGGGGCATTGCGCTGACAGTTACTCAGAATGATCTGACTGGCCAGAAGACCCCAATCCGGATGAACCGTCATATAAGAGGTCGCAATCCGTGCGGCAATTTCGTCCAGTTCTGTCGTCGTAACCCCATCGTGGATTTCGGCCAGTGTAAGCTGGGCCAGCCGGGTGTAATTCACGGAGAGACCGGATGCCGCCTTCCGCATACGTTCCAGCACCTTATCAAACTGGACCGGTTCCTTGGATCCATCGCGCTTGATGACATACATATCTACTGGAGTGTTCATCGTCGTTGTGGGGGAGGTGAACGCGCCGCGACACGGTGTCACATTTGGCGGGCTAAACCGAACGGACAGTTCCCGTACCAGGGATGACGTTGATTGTTTCACGGGATCAAGCGCGTTGCATTTATCGTATGGCCTATGTGAGTTTTCTGAGCAGTCTGTATGCCGCCATGCGCGGATACTACGACCTGAGTCTGGTTCCATTTTCTGTCGGCTGTTCTACGATGCTATACTGGTCGGAACCACTGTATGGATGGCGGCGGCATGTGGATATGGGGACGGTGGCGTTGGCCCTGTGCTACCAACTGTATCGTACCCTGGGGGCAGAGTTTGCGACCATGTATTATGGGTTGACGGTGATCACGATTGCCTGTTATCCGGTTGGTATATATCAACATCAACGGGGGAATATATGGGGCGGCGTCTACGTGCATTGTGGTTTACATCTGATTGCGAACATTGCGAATCTGATATTATATTCTGGATGTATAGATTCACCCATATAAAAAACTAAAATACCAGTGTTTCAATCGGGCCTATTAAGGGATAGGACCCAATTGGGGAGTCTATAGTAGGATTTACAGGAATCTTCCATATTTGTTGATATGTATGAAAATCAGAAAATGATTGGAAGAATTGACGTAATTTCCATTCTTGAAATATTCCCCGACGATCAGGATGAATATGAGCAAACACTTCCGATAGAGTATGATGTTGGATATAGATTGATTCAAAATATGGAACATCTTCCGGATCAGGACACAGTACTCCTAAAAAAATACTAAATGGTGGTTTGTAGTTTGGGTTGCGAAGGCGTGTCAGGAGTTGATGATATCTACGATATTGTTCTTCATCTGCCAACGATGCGCCAAACCAGTGTTCCCACCAACTCTTCCCATGATAGAGTATTCCGTATGAAAGTAAAGATAACCAGTCTGTGTATTTCGGTGAAGTTACGACAAATGCTTTATCTGTAATCTGCACATGTGTCAGATTCGGGTAATATTTCTTACATTGTTGAAGCCCGAACTGGATTGCCGGGATATCATAAATATCAATCAGCATTGTTATATTTTGCGGTAATGATGCAGAATCAAAATTATAGCAACGTATACTCAAGTAAGTTTCATCATTACGACATATATTCATGATTATGCTATACACGGAAGATTCATATTGACAAGTTTCTATTTGAACATGGAATTGATCCATATTTACGATAGTGTTAGATATAATGGTGAAGATAGATACGATCAGATTACACAGAAAATATCTATCACAATCAGGAAGACAACATGGAATGGATGGTAATTGTCACAATTATTCTGGCGGCGCTGACGGCGCTCTACATTCTCCAGATGAACCAGGGTCGGCGTATGGAACACTTTGCGGACTACATTGATTCTTCGGCTTCTGTGGGAGGCCCCGACGGGGTCAACGTGGAACTGGCGGCTTTCCCCGAAGGTCAGCAGGCTCTCCTCAAGGATCATCTGAAGCCATCTGTGGGCCTGTCATCTCTGACTGCTTCTTCTTGTGCGACCCAGGATCGTGCCCGACAAATGGAAGTAGGGGGACAGTATGTCCAGCGTACCAACAACTATCGTCGTGACTATCCCGACAATTGTTCCGCCCCTCTTACCGAATTTGTGGATTCTATGTACGCGCCCCCGTGATGGAGTGGGCCTCACGGTTCCATGCAACGGGGCCTGTTAAAAAGTGACGTTCCCATATTATAGTATCATTGCGGTCAGGTATTACGACGATACTATAATTCTTAAGAAGAATGTACAAGACACCCAAAGGAACTTTTGACATTGTTGGCAAAGATGCTGCGACCTACACGGATGTTCTCAATACGATTCGTGGGGTGTTTGAAGCGAATGGGGGTGAGTACCTGGAGACCCCCGTCTTTGAACGGAAAGATGTTCTCCTGGGAAAATATGGCGAAGAAGCCGAATCCAAACTGATATACGATCTTCAAGATCAGGGGGGCGAACTCCTGACACTCCGATACGATCTGACAATTCCATTTGTACGGTATGTGAAAGAGAATGCAATACGGAAAATGCGACGCTATGCGATCGGAAAAGTCTACCGACGGGATCAGCCGAATAATAAACAGGCCCGGTATCGCGAATTCTACCAGGCCGACTTTGACATTTACGGAGAAACCCAGGAACCGATGATGGCAGAGACCCACCTGTTGATGATGGCGTGTCGGATTCTGGACACCTACGGGATTCGCTACCGGATTCTCATCAACGATATCCAGAACATTCATGCAATGCTGGAAGCGTGTGGGGTTCCGGCAGAACAGTACAAACGGGTCTGTACCGTCATTGATAAGTTGGATAAGGTCCCGTTTGCGTCAATTACCCAGGAACTCCTGGAGGTGGCACCTACTGTAGATCTGACGCGTCTTCAGGGGATGTTGGAAACTTCGGATCCCATCAATCCGACAACCCATGCGCAGTTTGGTCTTCTCCGTGCGTATATGGGGGCGTTCGGTCAGGCGGGTACACTCCAGTTTCAGAATTCCTTGGCCCGTGGATTGGAATATTACACCGGATTCATCTGGGAATTTAAATGCGAAGGTCTGAAATCTACCATTGTCGCCGGTGGTCGGTATGACGGACTCTTGGATGCGCCGTGTGCGGGGATTAGTGTAGGGGTGAGTCGGCTGTGTGCAGTTGTGAAGGGTCGGGAACCCGAATGGAAAGAGAAATACACGGTGACCACAATCGGATCCATATCACCGGTGGATAAGTTGCGTGTCGTGAACTATATTCAGAATCTCTTTCCGCAAAAGAAGGTTGTCTATGACTTCACTGCGAAGGATCGGAAATTTACAAAGACACTCCAGGACTGTGCGGTCAATTATTCCCGCTATATCGTGATTGTGCCCGAAACAGAATGGAAAGAGGGGATCATTAAGATTAAGGACTTAAAGGAGAAGACGGAACAAACTATTATCGTATCACCTGTGTAGAGAGATGACCCGAACACGACGACAAAGAGGTGGGGCCCTAGAACCATTACGTACAGTTCCATCGGCCTTCAAATATACCGAAGATCCAAAGCGAATACGATCCATACAACTCCTGTATCCCTATTTACCGTATTTTTTCTCCATAGTTAAGGAAATACCGTGGGCTGAATTTACATCAGAACAAGAAGGTTATACCGCAAAATGCCCAGATATTCCATATATTTTGGTAGGAGGTGCGACGTATGAAGCCTATGATATATTATTCCCGGATAATGTACCATTAGCGAAGAATATTTTAGACCCAACATCAGATATTGATCTCCTTATACGTCCGTTGATGATTACATCGTCGGATCCATCGGATGTTCGTACATATCCATTTACGGTCAAAGATACTACAGGTGCAATTACATTTTCGCCGATGTATAATGATTTTACAAAATGGTTAGCATCCCATTTTGCGGATAAACTCAAAAAACTTTCCTACAACTTCCCCGAATGGTTTGGAGACATTGCAAAACCAACAAAGGATATGTTACAGTTACTTCAGTCAGTTGATCGCCGAATTGTATATGCGGAAGTTATTAATATTCACCCAGTGTATGTAACGCGGACTGTATCTAATGAAGGTACTACTGCGGTTCAGATATATTTGTACGATGGCGAAGCACTGATTACCTTTATAGAGTGTTTATTTTGGTACTTCTCAAAAACAAACACACCTGCATCCAACATAATCGCACAACATTTTATCCCATACAGTGACCGAGAAACAATATTGACGCCGGATGGTATTCGTATAAATTCATTTTCGTATGAACTCTCTTTACAACAGGATTCATTGAAGAACCGATTACCTCTCTTGGGGTATTTATACGGTCAGCATAAATACTATAATCATTTTTATAGAACAATCTATTTATTGTCACAAATTGAAAATATTATACAGACATTCCCTATAACACATCCTCATCGGTTAGAAGCCCAGCGGAGTATAATTCATAACCTGACAGATATACTTGTCACAATGGATGAAAATAGCACAACACACCCGGATGATGATGTAAAAGAACGCTTACAAACAGAGATTCTACCGAAGATCGTACAAGAGATATGTAAGTATCAGGGTATATTAAATCTTCTGAAGCCGTTCAAAGAAAACAATGATGTTCTGGAGAAATATGGATGTAATCTTAAGAAACGAAAATCTATGACGGGTGGTGGAAAAGTATCAAGGCAAACAAGCCGTAAGAAGAGAGAGACTAAACACAAAAATAAATGACGTAAGTAGGTAAATGTCACGAACACGACGACAAAGAGGTGGGGCCTTGGAGCCCACCCGAAAGGTTCCAGCCTTTAAATATACGGAAGATCCTGAACGAAGAAAAATTATAGAATTATTATATCCGTATTCTTCCTATTTTGCATCTATATGGAAAGAAATACCATGGTCGGAGTTTCGCTCTACTCACGAAGGGTTTAGTGCAACATGTAATGATATACCTTATTTTATATATGGTGGTGCAGCATATGAAGCATATAGTCAATTATTTCCAAATGTTACACCTCATCTTCATGATTTAGTTGATCCAACAGCAGATATAGATGTGTATATTACGCCATTATTTATTACAAATAATTCTCATAATAATACACGATATTATCCATACATCATTCATACAAACTCAAACTTAAACTCAAACTCAAATGAAAATAATAATTCTATTGAAGATACATGTAAAGATGAAAATGATATCCCTATAATTAAATATAGTCCTATATATGATGATTACACAAATTGGTTATCTCATAATATAGCAACTAAAATTAAAAGCATATCATATAATTTTCCATTTTGGTTTGATGTTTCTGAACATAAATTACCAACCGAAGAGTTTATCAATATATATCATCCTGATGCATGTCAGATAGATATTATCGAAATACACCCGGTGTATGTTGTACGTAAACTTGCAAAAAATGGTATTAAAATATATATTTATTTGTATGATGGGTCTGACGCGTATGAATTTATGGAATGTGCATTTTGGTCAGGCAATGCACTAAATGACACTAACCCACTACAAGCACGTTATAATGATCCAAATGATACAATAATAAAAACAAATGATGGATTATTTCTAAATTCTTTTGGGTTTGAATTAGAATTACATAAAAATGCCATTGATGCTCGTTTAGAACTGTTAGCAGATATGTATAAAGAAGGGAGGCATAAAATATTAAATCATATATATCGTATTTTATATTTATTAGGCCTTTATAACGAAAAATTAAACACAGTCACAGGAGAAAATTCTAAAATGAGACATCGTATAAGTTCTTTCTTACGTATGTTTTTATTTATATTGAAAAATCCAAAAATACCGAATATGGTATATTCAATGGAAATAAAGCTATTACCGTCTATAAAACAAACGATTAATGAACTCTCTATACTTCAACAAACTGTAGATATTATATGCAATAATAAAAATGTATTAAATATATTATTAGATACAGATGGTATAAAAGTGGATAGTATTCTACAAGAATATGGATGTCCTATAAATACTACAAAGAAGATAAGAGTAGGTGGTTATAGACGATATACTCATCGTCAAAGAAGACATGTACGAAAAACTCAAAGGGCGAAGAAACATAACCGACCTTAAAGCACTTTCATGAAACTGCGAATATCTTTAAAGAGTGTACCGGATGCCAGTGCTGCCAGTGGGGCCGAAAAATAGAATGCACCGTTCACATGTTCCTGATTCATGTCAAAATAGGCGGCATAATTATGCAAAAAGAGGCGAAGTTCATCAATCAGAATAACCAAAATAGGTACCTGAATAAAAAAACGAATCGCTGGATGAATTACCGACAGTAATTGATCCAGGGCCACGGATATTCCTAACGTTAACACACTGACGGTTACAATAAGCGTATACCGTTCCACGAACATGATTCTCTACTATATATCCAGATTCAGGGTACCACCTTCTGCAACTTCTTCTCTGATTTCTTTGTCTTCCCGTGTAGTTTCTCTTTCCTCCTCTTCTTCCAGGTCATAATCATATATTTCAAACGTGTCATCCTCTTCTGCTATCCCCGCATTTACGGGTCTCACGGATCGGCCTAACCATTTGGCGGGTGTTTCCGTAACATGCGTAATTATGGACCCCTCTTCCCGTTCGGCTTCACGGGCTGCCATGACATCCACCCAGAAATCCTCCGCCGCCGGCCACCCCACCGTTTCCCACCAATGATGGTTTCGCAACACTGTACGCGGATACCATCCCGTCAGCCACCATACGGATGATTCCAGAAGAGGGAGATTTTCCGGAGGGTCAGGGAGAGTCGCATCATCCAGATCTTCTACCGGTTCACTGTACCGGTAACACCAGGATGCCGGATTCTCCAACCAACCGTAGACTTGAATACGCCCTTTCCACGGTGCCACAATGATGTCGTCTTCATCGGTGTCAGAAAGGAAGGATTCCGGACGCTGTTGAAACTGTGCCTCCACGAAATCCACCGCTTCCAACTGACAGACTTCCATCTGAACCTGCATCTGTGCATAATATTCCGCCGGCACATAGGTACCGGGCTGTCGGGTTTTTGGCGATTTAATTTCTATAAGCCGACCGGTAAGAGGACCCGATGTCACCAGCCCATCAGGACTGGCGGATAGCCAGGGAATGGTCGGATGATTGAACCGACCCACAGTATCACACACCGTCTTTTCCCCCGCGATCTCCAGTTCATAAATCCGACATGTCACCGGTTCAAAGCGATGACCCCAGGAGGTCGCAACCATGTCCCCATCCTCCTGCGCAATGGCCACCGTACCCCCCGTCGGACGATCCCCGGGATCCGCGGATTCCAGTTTTGAACGCACCATGGCCCCGCGACTGCCGGTCAGAATATTGTGGAATTCGGAGGCCGTGAGACGGTTCCGACGCTGAGCGTACCAATCCGCACTGTGTTGGGCAACCTGGGGTTTATCCAGAAGGCCCTGAATATCGGCTGGGCCGAGTACGGGAAGGGACTCAATCAAGGTCTGGTGGTGGGCACGGAACCATGTTTCGGCGGCGTCATGGAGAGCTTCTTCCATTTCGGCGCGATCCGCGGGATCCTCCAGAAATTCCAAGAGAGTTTCGGAGGCCATATCGTGAACGGCATCCCACACATCGTCGGCAATATCTTCGTCGTCAAACATACCGACGTTATAAAGATCTGGCAGGTTGTCATCGCACCAATCTGTCAGGTCATCTGTCATCGTTCTCCTATCTAAATTTAGACGGAGGGAGTATTTAGGTCGTTGGGCCCCGCTGGCGCTTTCCGCTGCTTCTGCGTCGTTCGGGTCGCAGGGGGGGCATTGTCTATACGAAAGGTCTTCAATCCAGATGTCGTCGTTCGTTCTTTCAAACCTCTAATGGAGAGTACCGTAGCGGTGGCCGCGTCGTATTCAACGGCAACTTTTGTGTTTAATTGGCGTAACTCAAAGGCCTGCAGGACGGCGGTTAAGAGAGAGGCACGTTCGGCAGGGGATAGATTAGGCCCAATAGATTCAATCTGTTGGTTCGTACAATCCGGCTTCGCCGAAATGTTCGGATACGCTGTTACAAATTTGCGTAGACGATCCAGACGGGATCCACGGTCCAGCTTCTGCCAGGGCTGTTGGAACGTGGCAAGAGACTCCGCCGCAAATAATTCCTCCAGACTATTTTCGGTGGCCCGTGCAACATTGTCCCCCATGAAGGGCCCCAATGGTACATCGGGGGCCGGGGTAGATGGCATACGCTTGCGGAGAGTCTTATTTCGGTTCATACTTAATTCTATTACGGTCGCTTTCGTTTAGACCTGCACCGGTATTCCAAAGTTCCACATCCGCGGCGAATCGTTCATCGGGAGTCGTATCCCGTAATACGAATACACTGCCCAGACGCCATACTTCCAGACCGGCGGTCATACCTGCACCCTGGGTGATCGGCCCTTCCAGGGGAGTCGGGGCAGCCGATACTTTCTTAATGATACGACGGGGTGGCATTCTCTTGTTAGGTTGTTTCATCGGACTTTAAATCCGCAGCAGCCGTAGATGGCCGCACCGTTCTATGCGATGCAGACAACCGGTGTACAACCAGGAGGCGGGGCCTGTCGGGATGGTTCCCGACAGGCGAACGATCAACGTCTTCTGGATCGCGAAGCCCAAACCCGTAGTTGGGCCGCACCTCTGCCGGATTTTGCTGCGATGCCCCGCTATACGGAACCAGTCCGAATGCGGGCCGAATGGGATACCCGTGATACAATGAATCACCGCTTGTGGTCGGACACCATGACCGCAGGGGCGAAGGCAGTTACACCGACCATGTTATCCCAACATCCGACACAGGGGGTGGATATGAATATGCCGGCGGTTTCCCGTCAGGATCCGCGATCCTATGTTACGGGACCGGTATACTATCCGGATGCACCGGCAATGCGACCAGGAGATCATGTTCAACAGAGACCGCACTTACCGGCACGCTCTCTCTTTCAGAATGCATGGACCACGGAATTGGATGTTGAGGGTCATGCTCCAAATATGGCCCGGGAAATGCGGGCAGTCGTTAAGGAGGAGAATCGCTTTCGTATGGAAGATAGTAGTGCCCGTATCATGGATCGGATGTTTCAACATCAATGGAATCTGCCGTCACCGACCACACTTCAGGATCAGCTGCAAGCCGCGGAAGCACTCCGACCGAAACAGGATGACTTCAGAATCCCAATGTAATAATCGGAATCTGTCCGTCTACGACTAATCTGTCCGTCATAAATGACTAATCTGTCCGTCATAAATGACTAATCAAACGATACCCGCACCGGGACCTGTAGATGATTCACGGTTTTCATCGCCGACTGACTCATCTCCTTACGCTTACGGCGACCGGTAGGAGTCTTGGACTCCGGAGACTTACTATAATGTTCACGGAAACTGGTAGTCATATCCTGTTCAATCTCCTTCACGTGATCCAGAATATACGTCATTACCCCTTTTTCAATGGCCCACCGGAAGAAATTCAACTGTCCGACGGTGGTTTCCTTAATCGGCGGCTGACCGCGGACCTGGAACTCAATGCGTTCACGCCGACAAAAAGGATCAAACAGTCGTTTGCTATACGCCTTGAGTTCGCGTTTGTAATGGAAATGCACCATAAACTGCCGATCCTCCAGGATGTAACAGACATTAAACTTCTTGGAATAATTCGTGACAAACCAGTCAATCAGTCGGAGACTTACGGGAGATGTACCCGTGAGAACAGGAAGAATCTCTTCCAGACGCCCCGGCTGATTGTAGAAATCCTGGAGCCAACGCACAATAAAATCCTGCTTGCACTGAACGCGATTCTTCTGAGTTTGACGTGCGTCCATCTTATTAGGAGGAGATTATCCTTGTCGGTTTAAATAGACGCACAGAAATCTGTGGAAATGGATAGAGGCATGGCAGGAACACCGGTATCATTGTTCCCCCAACAACTTAATATGAGTATGATAGATCCAAACGTAGATGAGATTGATGTACATGGAGATGGTTGGTGTTTATATGCATCCTATCTATACGCATTTCGTGTATATAGATCACCTATCGGTATTCACGATAAACCAACCCCTACAGAATGCTGGCGCATGGCGTGTACAGTATCCACTATACTTGATGGAATAATCAAAATAGATAATGAAGAAGGAGTCGCATTACGTGAATCTATTCAAGCTATTCTGGATACAGAAGTAATGAAAAATGTAAAAGGCGAACGCATTACAACCCCCGATCAATATCTCCTTCAACTACGAACACTGCAACAGGAAGGGGATCCTTCCAAGGGTCCATTATTATGGCCAGATATATCCATCATTGGGGTAGGCTTCACAAAGGCAGTACCCACCGTGGGTTGGGTGTTATATCAATCCGATAAAATGATGGAGAAAGATGCGAAAGGGATAACTGTTCAACGTGATACAGGGAAATATAATCTTAATACAGTTATATTTTCTGATAAGAATAAAGATGAATTGCCGTCTACAGATCTTACAAAACCATATATCCTACTATTACATACCGGGGCCGATCATTATCAACTGTTGCGACCAAAAGAAGGGAAGGAAATATGGAAACTCTGTTTACCAGCGGACACAAGTCTAACATGGGACGACGAATGGTTCAAATGTGACGTGAATGGTATCCCAACTTCCGTGCAGACCCCATCTCCGGAAATAATTCCTATATCCAATTCTGTTTCAGACCCTGTTCTTGCACCATCCCCTGTTGTATCTCCTGTCCCCTCTACTATTCCAGTCTGGGCCTCCACATTTCTCAAACCCGCCAATGTGGATCCAACATGTGCACCGCACGGAATCTTCCAAACACCCGATTGTGTAACCCGAAATCTGGCCGATCATCTGGCCACCGTAGACAAGTTCGCGCAATCCTACCGGGTCAGTAAACAAACCGCGGAATCTGATCCTATGCGCGCGGCCTACGCTGCCGACTACGCCGCCTGGATGGCCGAACCGGATCCCCAGAAGAAGACCTCTCTCAAGAAAAAGATGGATGCGAAGTACTACGATGTGGATGTGCTGGTTCATTCGGCGAATGGATCTACACACCCCTACAAAGTCATCAATCCCTATCGGGCGATGGCCAGTCGGGAAGCCGCCGGCGTTTCCTTTGCGAACCCTGGTGGAAAATTCCCCGCCGGAACCGATGAAGCGATCCTGCAACTCAATTCGGATGTTCTCCAGGCAATTGCTCCGCCGGAACTCATTGCGAACACCCCCTATGCGATTTCCCTCCTGGAATCCCTATGGTTCTGTGGAACGAATCCGTCCCTAAGTACCGACCCCCGTTGTTACCCCGCCCAAGTGTTGGGAGAACTGCGGGAATACACGACATACAAGAATCAGGTACGGGACTCCACGGCAGCGGAAAAACTGCTGGCAGCAGATTCCGATGGAATTGTTCGGAAGTTTGTGGATTTCCTGAAGGGCAAAGGAGTCACCCGTATGGCGGAAGCTCCTGCTGCACCGGTTCCTGTCCCCGCTCCTTCTCCTGTCTCCACATCTCCTTCGTCACCAACAGATAATACAATATCCCCTCCTCCCAAGATTATCCTCCCCGTACCATTAAAGAAGAGCGATGAAGAAGGCAAAGAAGAGAATGCTGCGAATGAAGATGGTGATGGAGAAGGTGGGATCGCCGGCCGATCCCTCTCTGGAACTCCCAAGGGCGTCCCTACCATTATCCCCATGCTCTTAGGAAAACCCAAAGAGATTCGTGATGCCTTTGTGATTCCGGCTCCTTTGGTTGGAGGACGACGCAGAGTGTTCGCTATTAAACCCCGTAATAAATAAAATACTCTGATCAAGAGTAAGGATGCTCACCAACTTTATCACTGGATTTCCAGTTCCTCCTGTCATTGCCGGCCTCCCGTTTGACAAAGAGTTCATTGTGGAGGCAGAAGACCCTGTTTACTATTATCTGCGGACCGAATCCGATATCATGCAAGCCGGTCTTTCTCCGTTCGCCTATGCCAAGAATCCTCTCTTAACGGAACCGGCCACCGCCATACATATATCCGACGGAGCGATCTTGGAAAGTAAGGATAGTATGGGTGTCGGGGTGAAAGAAGAACTGGGGTTCCTTCATAATATGGGGCTGGCATTCATAAAAGGGGATTCCTGGTATATTTTACCACATGCCGTCCAGTTCTATCACCCTATGACAGGACTCTTTCTTCGTGACAAAGATGGGATTACGGCAGAGGATGTGAAGCCATTTTATACTCTCATGCTCCACTACGTCCTTCCCGGTCGGTACTGGGCAACGTACATGGCCCGTGATGGTCTGGCACTTCCCGATAGTGTCGCTTTTGCAACGAAACTGGATCAGGATATGCATCGGACGGTACAGGATTACAATGATCTCTTGCTCAAAAATCCGAATGTAGATTAGATAGGGAGAATGTTGAACTTGATGCTCAAGGCGAAATACAGTTTTATTTCGGCGTTAGTATTTTTCATTGTGGCCAATCCGGAAACGTATAAGTTTACCCAGACACTGTTTGGAGGTCTCTTCAAAGTGGCTGAGGCAGGCGCAGCCACACCAGCGGGTCTGATTCTTCATACCATTGTATTCTTCTTTGCGATGTGGGGTCTTATGATGGTTCCCCGACTCTAAAAAGGAAGAAGGCTAAAGATATTGTCTGTTTCTTTATGAATAAGAAAGGAACAGAGAATGCCGCCAAAAAAGAATCAGATTGAGAAAGCTGCGATTCCGCGGGCTCTGCGCGAACAAGTGTGGATCACGTACGCCGGTCGGGTCTTCGCACGGAAATGCCTGATCCCGTGGTGCCAGAATACCATGACCGTGTTTGATTTCCATGTGGGTCACGATGTGCCGGAAAGTCGCGGAGGGAAGACTGATATCCAGAATCTGCGACCGATCTGTGCACGGTGTAATCTGTCCATGGGAAACGAATATACCGTGGCGACCTGGTCTACGTTGTCACCGCCTGTCGCAAACGAAAAGACACCGTGGTGGGTCTGTTGCCATGAAATCTCAGCATGCATGTAGAATGGACGCCAGTACACTCACCCGATTGGTTCGGAATCGGGCGCTGATTTCCAATACCTATACGAAAGTCCCGGGCGTGCCGTCGGAAGTTGTGATGGAACGTGCGGTGGGGCGTCAGGCATTTATCCAGGATAAGAAACTGGTACAGGTGTGTTGTAGCGATATTGTTAGTGTACCACCGCCCTCTTACATTACAAATATACAATTCCGATTTGATATAGAAAATAACAATAATATACCGTTTTATTTTGAAATAGAAGGATATGACGGAATTATTGACTGGGGAAACGGGAATAGTACACCTTTTAAAACTAATTATACGGGGAATAGTGTACACGGAAATATTATTACTGTATCCAGTAATACATCTATTACAGTAGTCAGATTTTGGGGAGAAGGTCAGACATTTGATATTAATATAATAGAAGCTCAAGGTCTACATGAACTTAGTGTTATAGATTTACCTGTGGGTATTCTTACGGATACTCTTACAGATTTAGTTTCGCCTATTTTACCGACCCTTGAAACATTAGTACTATCCCCAATAACTATATTATTTACAACCCTGAATGTAGGTGTATTCCCCGCCTTACATGATTTGAATATAAATGCGAATAATTCATATTATTCGGTGTCATCTAACATTAATACGATTACGAATCTATCTACATTACTAAATCTTGAAGAGTTATATATTTCGTTTATTGCTGGAATTATCACTCTAGATGTATCGGCGAATATACTGCTTACCAGTTTGGAGTGTAGTAATACCGGAATCTCAACGTTGGATGTAACTGCGAATACACTGCTTACCAGTTTGGACTGTAGTAATACCGGAATCTCAACGTTGGATGTAACTGCGAATACACTGCTTACCAGTTTGGACTGTAGTAATACCGGAATCTCAACGTTGGATGTAACTGCGAATACACAACTAGACAGTTTAATTTGTAGTAGCACGGGAATCTCAACGTTGAATGTAAATGCGAATATACTGCTTACCAGTTTGGACTGTAGTAATACCGGAATCTCAACGTTGGATGTAAATGCGAATATACTGCTTACCAGTTTGGACTGTAGTAATACCGGAATCTCAACGTTGGATGTAACTGCGAATACACAACTACGCGGTTTAATTTGTAGTAGCACGGGAATCTCAACGTTGGATGTAACTGCAAATACACAACTAGACAGTTTAATTTGTAGTAGCACGGGAATCTCAACGTTGGATGTACACTTGAATCCTCAACTTATCAGCTTGGATTGTAGTAATACGGGAATCTCAACGTTGGATGTACAATTGAATCCTCAACTTATTAAGTTAATTTGCAATGATACTATGATCACCTCATTGAATATAAGTACAAATACACGACTTAATAAATTAACATGTAATAATACAGGCCTTAATCAAACCAATGCAAACGGAATTGTATCAGCCCTTGTAGCAAATGGTATCCCTAATGGAACCCTAACCATATTACAGATTTCTCCCATTATCGTGAATCCAGGAACTCCAGACTGGATAAACTTAGAAACTACACTGAACTGGAATATCCCGCCACCCTAAACAAAATAGTGCAGCCACCATAGGGAAATGGTACTTGCTGCTGCCGGATCACTGGTTGCCGCCGAATCGGTACTGGCTCTAACACCGATCGCCATCAAAAAAACGCCCGTGGACCCTATGTCCGCAATCTGGTCACGGGTACTCAGTTCCGGTATCCTGGGATACGCCATTTCGGGAGATCGCACTCTGGCGGCCGACGAATGGTTCGGCGCCGGTGCCCTGGGCTATACGAATCTCCTCCACGTTGCCTCCAGTTACGAAGCCTTCCGTAATCTCCCCGCCGGTCAAGCGATGAGTCTCTTCTACACCTATCCCCTGTGGAATCTCGTCTTCGGTGCCTTCTTTGAGGGCGAACGCATTACCGGGGCGCAATACGGACTCATGGGACTCGCCGCCGTCGGTTCCACGCTTCTCAATCAGGATCCCGGTGTCGCTGCTTCTTCCGAACACAGTGAAGGACTTGGTCGTAAACCGGTCAAGTGGTGGGGGATCCTTATGGCCCTCGTCGCGGCTCTCACCGAATCCGGAATGCACGCCCTCCTCAAACATTTCGGATGGATGGATGCGGCCAAAAGTGTCTGGGTGGTCAACATCAGTGCCGCTCTCTGGCTCAGTGGAATTACCGGAATCAATACCCTCTTCGGTTCCGGCAAAAGTCTGGAATTCAAGGGCGATGCCCTGGATGTCGCGGAACTTACGGGCTTTCACAGTTTCGCCATGTTCGCCGGTTACTGGCTCCGTTTCTACGCGGTACCCCGCCTTTCCACCGTGACGTTTTCCATTCTCAGTTACGCGGGTCTCCTGGCCAGTTACGTGTTTGGCCTCTGGTTCCTCGGCGAAAAACCCGGCTGGATGTCTATGTTTGGGGCGATCCTTATTCTGGTAAGTGGCCTGGTGCTTCAGAATTTGCCCGATGAGAAGGATACGCGGAGAGAGAAAGAAATGAAGAAATCACACAATCATGACGACTAACATGCGTTTTATACGTGTTCAATGGTGCTATCGTTGTTGCTGGAGGAATCGTCTTTGTCCTTCCCCTTCTCCTTCTTTTCCTTCTTCGGCTTGTAGTGATTGTGGACGAACCCGTTCACTTGTCTCCAGGCATACAATTTCTTCCCCTTTGCTTTGTTATATTCCTCCACTTCATCCCTGGTAAGAATCTGCGCAATCTGATTCTGATAACGATCCCCGATTTCACGCAATGCCGTATTCGTGAAATCAGCGATAAACTTCCAGTAGCTGAGATGAAGCTTCTCAATCTGTTTTACTTTATCCTGTTTCTTATCCGTAATGTTGTTACGAACATTCACCAGAAATTCCATCGTAGTGATCACATACAGTTCCAGGACTTCACGGATTTCAGCCGACTTTTCCGCTGTCCGTTCCATTCGCTGAACGGACATACTAAATTCTCGTTCCGTAATTTCATGGAGAAGATATTTCACCCGCAGATTTCGGAATGCGACCTGATGTTCGTTCGCATTAATCGCTGGATAACGGGGTAGTTCCACTTCTTCTACGTGAATTCCGGTTTGGAGAATGAATCCGATCTCATCCATCTGCGAATCCATTCCGTGACGTTGCAGGAGCTGACGGAAATCATAATAGTTTGGCCAGCGTCCACATGCACCCCCCTGTTGACGGGCCGGATCCATCCGCGCAGTTCCCAACTGCTGCAACCGTTCAAAGTAGTGCGGGTTATGAATCGGTCCCGTCTGAATCTGTCCCGTTTTGTAGGAGAACGCCGTATTACACTGCGTACAGAACATCTGATCACAACCGTGGACTTTACTGATCGCAACTCCACAGGACGGACACGGATGACTATCCTTGACAATGGCGGCAACCGTGGCCACCAGATCCGGATCACAGGTATGTTCCTCTTCTGCACGCTTCAGTTCGCGGCACTTGGAACAGAATTGTTTGCTACAGGTTCCGCACTTGTAGGCGGTGGAGAGAAATCCGCGACAATCTTCAGCGGGACACGCCGCAATGAACGCACGCCGTTCCGGCGCTTCTGTAGCCCCATCAGGGTTCACCGTTGGAGCATTCCCGCTGGCGAATTGAAGAATGTATTGTCTGTTCAAATCCCTACGCATCTGAAGGAGATTCAGCTGATGTTTTAGTTCCTGTTCCTGCGTATAGAGTTCTTCATTTTCCGTATTCCGCCGACGCGCTTCCAGTTCGTATTGAACGTATTCCTGGGTCGCCGGCATCATGGACTTCTCACGATCAAAGATCGCCTTGTAGCGGTGTTCCTTGAGATCTCCGTCCACGAAGGATTTCGGCAATTGGTCATACAGGAAACTCCGATTCCAGGCCATCCGACAGTTCAAACAATGTGGGGCGACCGTGGTGGTCAGGAGATAATTCCGAACACATGCGGTACAAACACTGTACTGGCATCCCGGACACACGATTGGCTTCCGTTTTGTCGTCGTATATTCAGAAATGCAGACTTGGCAGATCTGGGATTCGTCGGTCATCTTCGTCGTTGGATGATTGGTTCGTTGCGTCTGGTTCACTGAGGTCGGTGAACGATGATGTCAACTTTTAGGGGGTGTAAAGGATCAACGAAAAAGAACAAACCAGAACAGGGGATACCATGGAAATGAAACGACTCGTAGATTTAGTGGATCGCGGTCCGCGCGACGATGCCTTCTTTCCGACATCATCCCAAGAAACGATCTTTCGTCGGGAATGGCCACCATTCCATAATGCCGTGCCAGATACGGTAGAAGTCGGCTTTCAGGGACGGGCGGCGTGGGGACAGCGTATTACGATTCCGCTCTCCCGTGAAGATATCAAGGGGGATCTCCTCCAGTGGATCTGCCTCCGCATTCAACCGCGTTCCTGGTTGGGTGCCGATGTGGAATCCAAATTGCTCAATAAGTCCTGGACGTATGCGGACGCAGAGACTACACGTTACTGGATGTGGGCGAATTCCCTGGGATCCATTGCGATTGAGAAAGTAGATCTGGAAATCAATGACGTTACGGTGGAAACGTGGGGCGGAGAATGGCTGGATGTCTGGTCGCGCCAGTGGATGGATGCTGGACGGGCATCGGCATGGGATACCGATCTCTATAGCCAGTTGTCCATCACTGATGTACGGAATCCGCCGGTCTGGCGCACCTTCCGACCTACAGAAGACGGATACGTCTATTGTTGGCTTCCATTGGCCTTCTTTCGGCGCCCCACGATGGCCTTTCCCTTGGTGGCCGTAGGACCGCTCCAGCGGGTACGTCTTCATATTACGCTGCGCCCATTTCATCAGGTCGTGCGGCGGCATATTGTTCCCCGCAGTGATCCCACGGAAGTACCCTTGGGAGAAACCGTGGTCTTCAATGATATTACCGGACCGACGCCGGTGCCTTACGAAGTTACATTACCGTCCCAGATTCCGGAATTTGAGGATGCCACTGTGTTTGCCGGCATTGTCCATCTGGATACCGCACTACGTGCATCCTACATGCGTGACCCGTTTGAAATGCTATACGAACCTATTCACCATATTGTCTACGATGTGCCCAAAAATGCGGTCCACAATAAGGATGAAACGCACGTGGTCTCTATGCAGATTCCGCTGACGGAATTGAACGGCCCAGTGCGGGAAATCTGTTGGGTGTTGCGACGGAAGGCGGTGTGGCGATTCAATGAGTGGACGAATTATGGGGCCCTCTTGGAGGATACCCTGGTGGATACAATTCCGGTGGAGAATGTGAAGACGGCGCAACAAAAATCCATGTTGCGATCGGCGCGACTTATGGTCGGAAATGCCGTATGGCGTGATGAAGACGAACGCTGGTGGAGATACGATTACGGTGTGGCCCATCGCGGAGGAGTGCGACTTGTAAATGGAATGGTCTATGGATACGCGTTCGGAGATGCGGCGGATTGGCGTCTGGAAGATAAACAACCTGCGGGGACGATTAATACCAGTCGTGCCACGATTCGTTTGGATCTGCAGATGACACCGCCACCGGCCCCTGAAGGGGCAGAAACCTGGTGTAATGGGACCGTTCAGGAAAATGGGTCGGAATGGGAAATTCACGTATTTGTAACGGGTCTCAACTGGATGCGGTTCGTCAATGGAGTGGTCGGTCCACTCTTTAAGGATTAATAGAGGGGAAATCACATTTATGTAATTTGTGGATTACGATTTTCTTACCATAACATACTGGAAGACATCTTCCACAGTGTCATCCGTACGGGTTCCTTCCTCATAGATGATCTCAAATCCGATTGTTTTGAGATCATGTAGGAGTGTATTTTCCTGCGTTTCCTTGGAGAGCCACCGACGGAATGATTCACAAATGACGGCCCGTCCGCCACTCTTCAGAATACGAAAGGTTTCCTGCATTACATCCAGATGATTCCGGGCCCACAGAGACCGGCTGAGAATTGCGATATCGTAGGTCTCATCTTCGTAGGGAAGCGACCCCATATCCGCGATAGTTACCGTTTCGTCCATCGCATGCACATCCACGGAAGTCCAAGACATACGATTCACGGAAGGATTCTGGCGGAGACGATTCTTTCCACAGCCCAGGTCAATGGCGGTGTAGGTCGGCTTATTGAATTTTGCCAGAAGCGTGGCGATCTTGTGGAGGGGCTGACGTTCCGTGGGATCACGCGCATCATAGGAATCCGCGATCTGGTGATATTCGTGGAAATCGGCGGGGGTAACCGTGGAAGTGTAGGTAGCGGCGTTCATCGTCTTGAACCGCTGATGGAATTCTTCCAAGCGACTGCGCTGACGTTGGTGCGGAGAAGCACTGGTTGGTTTCGGTTCTGTGGAAGGAGGAGCGTAGGAAGGACGGGTACGGGATGAAGGCGGGATATGTACGATGACGTTATCGGGGTCTGGAATAGAGGAGGCAACACTGGAGGCGTCGTCGGATGAGGTCCATTTCCATCCAGGTGATGCATTCAATGCAGCGATACGTTCGGTGGAAAGTGTACCTTTCTTGTAGTTACATCGCTGCGTACAGATCCAGGCCGCCAATCGTTTTTCTTCGGGGTTTTCGGAACCGTGTGATGGTATAACACCTTCTTTCTGATAGAATGTGACATACTTCATACGATTGTGTTCCCATTGTTCTTCATAACCCCAAGACCATCCAATTGTATTATTAAGTATGTTAATGTGCTCAGGGGAGAGATTACCCTTCTTATAGTCTTGACGTTTATTAATAATCCATTGACCTAATTGTTTTTCTTCAGGACATTTTGATCGTGCTGAAGGATCCTTTCCATATTTCTGATAAAATTCGGTATATCTCTGGTATGTTTTCTCCCATTCATCATCTTTATTTTTTTCCCATATCCAACCAGGTAAAGATGCAAGAAGTTTAATACGTTCAGCAGAGAGTTTACCTTCCTTATATGTATTTCTCTGATATTGACACCATGTACATAACCGTCTTTCTTCAGGGTTATCGGATCGTGATGTAGGTCGTTTCCCAGTATTCTGATAGAATGTGATATACTCTAAACGTGTTTGTTCCCATATTTCTTCTGGTGTGATTTCAGTACGATCTTTCCCCCAATCCCAACCAGGAGAAGAATTAAGAATAGTAAAACGTTCAGAAGAAAGGTTTCCTTTCTGATATATACTGCGTTGGTTTGCACCCCAATACCCTAATCGTTTTTCATCGGGGTGTTTAGAATATTGCGAAGGTTGTTTCCCATGTTTCTGGTAGAATGCCATATACTCAAGGCGTGTGTATTCCCATTGTTCTTCAAGCCCCCAAGTCCAATATGGCATTGCATTCAGGATAGCGATACGTTCAGAAGAAAGTGTTCCTTTCTTGTAGTTCACCCGTTGAGTATTAACCCAGCTACCTACCCGTCGTTCGTTGGGGTCTTTGGAACCTCCAGAAGGATCCTTCCCATTTTTCTGGTAGAAAGATACATACTCCAGCCGAATTTTTTCCCATTTCTCTCCTCTATCAATTTCCCACAACCAACCAGGAGAAGAAATAAGAGATTCAATTCGTTTGGGGGAGAGGTTACCCTTCTTATAGTTTATACGTTGATCACTGACCCATTGACCAATTCGTTTCTCATACGAGACCTTTGAACCGTGCGATGGATTTACCCCATATTTCTGATAGAAATCTACCCACTCCAAACGGCGTTTTTCCCACTCATTATCCACCCGTACTTCTGTCGTCAATCGCGACAACACGTACCCTCCTTCCGTATCCACGCCCTCCACCGCCGACAGACTCAGCAGAATCTTACACGCATCACTGAAATCCAGACGCATCCGTTGCGCAATACGTTTCTGAACCGCCTCTTTATCTTTCTCCACCGCCTTCTTTCCCTTTACCACTTTGTAATCCTCTTCTCCCTCTTTCTTTTCCACCGTCACCGTGGTATCTCCCTTTCCGAACTGATCCACGTCTTCTCCATCCCGCACAACCAACGTGATCCCCTGCGAATCCGCCAACGCCGTGGCAACTTCCTGATGGATCGTTTCGTCCCATTCTCCTGAACGGAGATCTTCGTACTGTTCCTCGTCCAGACCTGCATCGGGTTTCGCCTTCAGAAGTTCCACCATTTCTTCCAGTACCGTATCCACCGATTTCTTGCACTGTTTGGCCACACACTCTACCAGCGAATTATCTACGGCGACCCGCGGTTCATTCGGATACAGTAGAAGGCGGTTGAAGAGTTCCGGATCATCTTCGGCCAATTCCGATTTCAGCGCAGTACAGACATTCACGATCGGTCGGAAATCGCCCCGTTCTCCGTTCGCAATTTCATTGGATAACACCGTATGAATCGCTTCCCGATCGCCGTTACAGGCGGCATATTTCTCCTCCGACAGGAAAATCGGAATCATAACGGTAGAGGCCGACTGATTCTTCGTCGGTTTCCCATGATCATCACGATACAGACGCAGAACTCGTCCAATACGCTGAACGTTATCCACCACACTGCGGGACGGATCCCACGGCAAGACGGCGTTCGCGTTCTTGATCGTGATTCCTTCATTCAGCGTCTTACAACTTACCAGAATAGAGACATCTCGTTTCTTTTCAAACATACGCATCAGAGAATCGCGATCCTTCGTGTCCGCCGTGATTCCATCTACCCACCACCCCAGCGCCCGTAGAGCCGCCCTGTGTGCACTCAGAAAGGTCTTTACGGAAGACGACTCCTCTCCTTCGGTATTCGCTTCGGCTGTATAGATGAGGAGTTTCACCTGTTTGTGAAGGGCCAAGAGTTTTCGGAGAATCGTGATGATCAGTTGGGTCTGATTCCGTTCTGACGACGTACACAGAAAGAGTTCCATATGGAAATCCCGAACCACCCCGTCGGCAATCCCCCGCAGAAGGGAGTACTTATAATGCGGAGGCTTACTATCCGGCAGTGTTGCAGACAAGTTGATCGTATAGTGGATATACTCCTGGATCTTTGTATATGCCAGTTTGTATTCGGATCGTTCCGTACGATGGGCTTCATCGTGGAGAATAGTAAGATTCGCCGCGCGGTCGGGATGTACATTTGCATACAGGAGCGGGGCGCTGGTGTAGGTTGTGAAAATAACGTAGGCGGATTCATCCAGTTCCGTCATTTCCGGTGAAATACGGGAGATTTCCGTAAGGGTGCCTTCCGTTGCCAGATACCGAACACACGGGAGTGCGGTATATGTGGTCGCATGATCCTTGAAATACTGACGCATTAAATCCAACCACGGGAATACGATGATATAACGGCGACTACTGTCACTGGTGGCAACACAAATGACAATACTCTTACCCGCTCCCGTGCACATAGAAATATTGGTTTCCTTCTCTCCCGTTTCCAGACGGGTTTGGATGCAGGCTAATGCATCCTTCTGACATTGGCGCAGATCCATTGTTCGTCGTCGTACAATAGAAGAACTACTACGATTGTGGGGTGCAAATCGCGGCGGTCAACTTTATGCATGCGTCATCATCGTATGCTGGACACGGGCCTGGATGAATGCAGTCAAGAGTTCCGAACTGGAGGACGACCAATCCTCTACGGACCACTGCAGGGTCGTTCCCGTAATCAACTGATAGAGACAGACATCTTTCACCGTATGTCCGGCCAGTCGCAGTCCGTGTACGGTCAACAGAATCGTCAACATCCGTTCCAGACGCTGCATTTCGTTCGGCTGGTCGCCGGCCACAAAGAACCACGCGGTTGTTCCCAGGAGCATATCGGCTTCGGCGGTGACTGGGGGTGTGACCAGCGGGTTTACCTCTGTTTGCACGCGACATAAAACGGAGGTGTTTTTCGCGGCGGCTGCACAAGAACGAATGCGGCTGCGAAAGTCGGTCAAAAACGGACGCACTTTGGACCATTCGCGTTCGCCAGGGAGGGCGGCCAGGACTCCGCTGCGGCCTTCGGAGATAGCGCGACAGAGACCGATCTGATATATATCGTGGAGATCTTGGAGAGGTATCGGGCTGTTGTCTTCAGGAAGAGGATGACCATCGGTGTAGGACCGCCAGGCGGTGATGAGTTCACATCGGGCTTCCTGGGGCGGACTGTGCCGAATGGCGGCGAATCGGAGTTCGTGGAGGGCGATCTTGGCGAATCGCAGATTGTAGAGAATCGTGCGCATCTTGTGGATGATCTGGATGATGCGGATGAAGTCGGATTGGACGAAATCGTTCTGGGGACGGATAGCGTGAATGGCCGACAGAATCTCCGTATAGTAAATCTGGGGCGGGGCTTCGCCACGGGGTGTCTGACCGAAAAATCGGTCGGCCAGCTTCTCAAAGAGTTCGCGATGGGTTTCAAAGAGGACCACATCTTCTGGAGCAATCTTGATCGTCCAGATTGTCTGTTGGGCCTCACGATCCCACTGTCCACCGGATTCTGGGCGATAGATCGCCATCTCCCGTAACCAGAAAGCCCGCAGGAAATCATAGAATTCGGCACTCATTCCCTGTTCGTTCCACCAGTAGGGGGTCACCCACAGATTGGTTCCAGGTGTCAGTGTGGGCAGCGTCGGCGTCATCTGTCGGGCATCCTTGAAGACCGCCGGTAGCACATTGAGTTGTTTGATGGTCCGATAATCTTCTCCCGCCAGATAGTTGACCCAGTCGCGTACATGCATGGGGGCGATACTGGACTGGAGATTGGAGAGTTCGTAGAAGGGCAGATTCCGCCAGATCAGCAGAGGACGGTGAATCTCCCGTACAAAACGACTCAGAGACTTCTCCTGTTTGCTATACGTCAGATAGAGATGCCGGCGGGCCCGTGTCACCGCAACATAGAAGAGACGTCGCTCCTGCATTACGGAATCTTCGTCCTTCTGTTGCGGAAAGACCTCATCGTTCATACGGGCCAGAAAGACATAATCCCATTCCAGTCCCTTGCTGCCATGGAAGGTACTGAGATAGACAGTGGGGGGTCCGTGGGCATCCGTTTCTTCGCCCTGTACAAACCGTACCCGTACCCCCAGTTTCATGAACGCCTCTTCATACTTGTAGAGAACACTGTTGAACTTACTGAGAATGGCCACAGTTCCTTTCTGTTGCGTAATGGCCTTGGTGGCGGTTTCTACGACCCAATCGCGCTCATCGGCCGTGCGGGCAAAATAGTGGACTTCAGGGCGATCGCCGGCGGGAATCGCAGCGGTCATGAGTTCCTTATGGGGAAGTGTCGGAATGAAACGCATGATGGAATTCGCGACCGCAACAATAGCGGCCGTGGATCGGTAATTCGTGGACAGTTGGAAATCCAGGACATCGGGAAATTTCTTGTGGAAATTGAGAATATAGTCCACACAGGATCCGCGCCACGTGTAGATATTTTGGGCATCGTCGCCGACAATTGTGACGGTGGCACCTGGATGATGCAGAGCGCGGATCATGTCGTATTGGGTGTCGTTGATGTCCTGGTATTCGTCAATGAAAATCCAGCGAATCGTTTTGGCGACCCACGCTTTGCCGCGGTCCGAATAGAGAAAATCCAGGGCTTTGAGAGGGAGTTCGTCTACGTGGAACATATCCTGGAGAGCTGCGGGGTCCTGTTCGCGGAGAATCTGTTGACTGATGGCGTGAAAGGTTCCGCAAAGAATCCGCTGGGAACCGACCAGAGCTTCCAGGCGCTGACGCATCACCGTGGCGGCATTGTGGGTGAAACTGAGGAGGATAATTTGGGATGCTTTGGCTCCGTAGTGCGTGAGGAGATAGGAAATGCGACCTGTTAGCGTCGACGTCTTGCCCGACCCGGCACTTGAAAGCAGCCGCATATTTTGTGTAGGAAGAGAACGCACAACAGCAGATTGATTGGCATTTAGTTTTATGGACCCTTCCGAAAAATGGAAAATCTCTGCCATGTTTCGGATAGCGGAGACTTTCTTTAGACGGGTTAGAAGTAGTAATAAAACACTTCACATAGATTAGAATGTCATTCCGACGAACTCACAAAAAACAACGATCCGAAAGGGAAAAACAATTCTGGAATAAACGCATGTTTCGCATTCAATCAAGACACAACGAACGGGGATATACTACATTTGATGGTTGGAAACAGTGGGGAGGAGCGAAAAACATGTACGGTATAGAAATGAATGGGGATGTGTCAAGCGCAAGTAGTGTTGCCAGCGATAACTATAACGATAACAATAAAAATATAAAAAACTTTAGAATGGAGAACTATGCCGAAAAAAATGTTACTGTAAACGGAAAGCGTTATACGTATCGTGAAACAGAAAGTGGGAGTGCTATATATTTATATCGTAGAGATAGCACAAAGAATTGTTTTGAAATATTTTTTGATACAGATAATGAAGGTAATAAATATGCCCACTTAGACTCTTTCTATAATTTTAGTGATTGTTGTAACACCATGGATTCAACTGGTCGCGATTTATTTCTTGCGGTTGTACAACTTCTGACAGAGAAAGGCGGTTTAAAGTATATGTTATTTTCCGATAATTCTGGAAAAGAACTGGAAAATGGTGATTGGATATCTTTAGCAGATACCTATTTTGTATCCACTGGAAAGACATGGTACGAATCTATTCTCCCCCTTACACCGGATGAACCGAAACGATACAAAAATGCCCTCAGAAATGTTAAAAAGGCAAGATGGGAATCCGCATATGCAGTACTAAAGGATAATAATCCGGATATTGAGATACCAGTAGATATTTCAGATATTAACGTGAAATTACCTGGATCCGCCATGCAAGTGTTTCGGCGTATCAAGGACGCAAAGACATCCTTCTTTGCGGATAATAAATACAGCATTATGCCTTCTGTAGGATATGCAAGTATGTCAGGGATGAAATGGAAATATTATTTTCCATCATAGAGATTTGTAGAACATACACAAAATGTGACTACATGCATACCGCAGATAGAGAGGGGTACATACAATGTCAGAAACGGCTTCTACGATGATGCTCTCCAATATTCTGAATCGCCGATTTGCTCTTCGTCAGCTCCTCCAACAGACAAAATATCATGATCACGAAGGATCCATTCCCGCGCTGGAAGTCACTGTGGAACGTGAACCCACGATCCGTACTCATCTGGCCACTCTGGCAGCCCAAATTGTAGCGGACCCCAACACCGTTCTCCTGGATGAATACACGGCCGACGAACGATCCAAAGACTGGAAGGCCCTGGAAAAGAAAGAAGTTCTTACCGAAAGCGGCGACGTCGCCCACATTGATACCCGATCGCGACCCGGTCACAAGATTCTGGATCACTTTATGCCGCATTTCTGGAAGGTGAAGGATCATCGGGGACTCTCTGTGTTCGGACTCATGACTGCCGAAAAAGTCCAGAAAGCCTTGATGGCCAATCTGATGATGCATTCCACGCCCTACAAGAGTGAAATCCGGCGCATGGTTACGATGACAGGTGGTCTGGCCAATGTCACGAAATACCGCACCGTAACGGCAAAGGCGTTGGCTCAGTATTATAGCGCACGACGGGTATTGGACCCCTGTGTCGGTTGGGGCGGACGAATGCTGGGATCTCTGGCGGCACGGTCGGATGCGGTCTATGTCGGGTGTGAAACGGATCCTAACACCATTGTCGGTCTCCAACAGATCTTAGCCGATACCGCGATTCCGGCGTCGGTGCGTGCACGGGCCACGATTCTGGATTCGCCCGTAGAAGTGGTGCTGCCCCAGCTTCGTCTCATGGAGAAGTTTGATATGGTCCTGACGAGTCCGCCGTATTTCAATCTGGAATTGTATACTGCCGGTGTACAGTCTGCGGAAGTATACAATACCTGGGAAGAGTGGGTCGCTCACTGGCTGAAACCGGTGATTCTGGGTTGTCTGGACTGTTTGCGGGAAGGTGGTGTCAGCTGTTGGAGTGTGAAGAACATCAAGTCCGACAAAAAGTATCCGCTGGCCGATGTGACCAAACAGATTCATGAGGCGGCAGGGTGGAAACTCGTGAAGACGGTGACCATGACGGGATCAGCCCGTCCAGGGGCGAATCGGATCGGTGGAGATGGAAAGGAGACCCGTGAATCAGAAGAAGAGACCTTCTGTTTTATGCGATCTGGCTAACAAATGCGACCAATTCTGCGTCGGTACGAATCGGAGTAAGGTATTCCTTGACGGCGGAATAATCAAACCAGACGCCTTCCGAACTGTCGGCCGCTTTATTCCCCTGATTTTTGATTTTGCCAGCCGCAATGAGTTGTTGGAAGGTGGTCCGATTCATGCCCCAGAAGTGAATCGCGGTGTAGTCAATCCCACACAGAAGCAGATGTGTCCACTTGTGTTTTTCTTCCACGTGTTGCCACTTGTAGTCATCGTCTCCCCAGTGGCCACTGGATTTCTGTTCAATAAAGGCGGTACGATCACCTATCGGTAAGAGATGATCATACCCCGTTTGATCTTTTCCTTTGGCTCGTTTCTGAAGACTGGGAAATCGGAAACGGGCGAATTCTTCGCAGGCGACCCCCATACTGGATCCGCCCCCCAGTTCAATGAACCGTTTGATGGGGGAGGGGGCTTGTTTTGCTTCGTAGCGCTGGAGTTGGGTCGGCCCCCCTTTCTTTTGGCGGGCGTTCCAGAAGGCGTCGTATTCATTTACTTCGGTTGTCATGTAGCGTCGTTGTGTATTGGAGGGGTCCGCAGATCATTCATCAAGTTTTGTGTATAAAAACAAAAAAAGAAGAGGGGGTCGGTGGGAATCGAACCCACGACTTCCATCACCCTAAGATGGAATCATACCACTAGACCACGACCCCGCCGGGGCGTATCCACCTGTCTACACGATTGTAAGGGGATTACGACCAACAACCGAAAGTCCAAGATTCGGTATCTATAACAACCTGATTTAATTGTGAGAAGGAAGTGCGGCGAAATACGAACGAAACGATCGCCGCCCCTATCAATGATGTGGGCAGTCCTCCTGCTCTTGGCAGTTGTCATCGGCGTTCATTGGTTTGAGTACAAACGTTCGGTCCAGGAATATACGTTCGCGCAACCGACAGCGGTGGATCAACACGATGAATTGAGTGCGGTGTTGAAAGAGAAAACTCCAATTGTTGTGGAAATTGGAGCTCTCCCCTGGCGTCCAGAAGTGGTGGGAAAAGCAGCATGGTCCGTTGTGAATGGGGAAGGTCTGGAAATGTCCAGCAGTCAGTGGGTCTCCGCGGGTACGGGCATACAGAATGGTCCGGAATTGGCCGAACAGATGGAATTGGCAACCGGACTGGCGGATCTGGACGAATCGCGGGCCTGGTGGTGGCTTCCCGGAATACGCGATTGTAATGTGGATACCCTGGTTTCCGGAGATACTGTGGGTCTCTCCTGGGTCACAGCGGAACGCCAATGGATCGGTTGTTCTCACGGGGGGCCTCTATTATTATGGCTGGTGCATTCCCGTTATCATCGTTATTTGCCGGCGGTGTCCTCCAAAGAGGAAGCGATTGATCCGTGGTCCCTGACTGTGGAAAAAGCCCCCTGGATCGGTCGGGTACAGTATATTGAAGTGCGTGTAAAGCCCGGATGGTGTATCGGCTTACCGGCCCACTGGGGATACGCCATCAAGCATGAAGGCGCAAAGGAGAGTGGAGATGCCTGGTGGTGGACGGCGTCGCAACACTCTATGGCATCGCTGGCGATACATCAATGGAATCAACCGACTGTACCTTCAGAGGAAGATATTACATTAGAATCTATGGACGAATGATCTATGGACGATACCTCTATGGACGAATAAGTGTCCAGGCAATTTTATAATAGGTGTTGAGTGCAGGAGTACTACTGATCCGAACATCAAACTGGGTGGTTGGATTTGTCTGATTCACATTATACCAACACTGTACGCCGACTGGATTTGCACATGTGGGTGGAGGTCCCGACGTATAATTATCGTCCAAAAAAGTCAGCTGGATAATCGGGGCGGCGGTTAGAGTTACTCCAGGAGTAACTGTAGCGGAAACTGCCGTATTTCCGATCTGAACAATACCGGAAGGGAACGATGTAGAAGAAGGAGAGGAAGAAGTGCATCCACAGTCATCCGCGGAAGAACCAAACACGCATTCAATCGTGGAAGCCGGACTAAGAATAGATGCTATATTGGAGGTACAAAACCCCAGTTGCGCCGCGTCACACATATCTCTGACGATAAACGATGATTTCCGCGTCAGACATAGAACGATGACATTTGACAAATCGCAGTGGGTGCGTCTCTTGGATGTATTTCTGTTGGGTCCTTTCATGATTTGGTACGCCTTACAGAGTCGGGGGATGCCCGATGTCGCCGTGGCTGTACTGTTTCTATCGGGGGTTCTTACCATCGTGTATAACGGGGTGAACTATCTGGGCAATTACGGTTGGATTCCCCGTTCGTCTTTGTTCGGGACCAAGTAGAGGAGAGATGTACAAACCCTACGATGAAACATCAGAAGATGATTCCGACGATGAACAGATTCTACACGGCCGACCGAATCCGCATCGGGGTCGTGTCTATGCATCTTCTGCGGGATCTTCTGGTTATTCCTCTTCGGATTCGGATTCAGACTCCGGTTCCGAAACCGATGGAACCACGACCAGTGAACGGATTCGGCAGGACGGTCGTATGCAGGCCCTGGATATGTGGCGAAAGGACGCCATGGCATGGATTAATGGGCCGGGACGGAAACCCTTTACAGAGGGGCCCGGTGTAGAAGCGACACCCTTAGGGCTCTATAATAGTAAGACTAACTATGTGCAACAACGGGTTCAGCACGTACTGATGGTGGACAGCCTGGATCGCGATCAACGCACGTATCCACTTCCGACACAGCTCAAGTTGAAGTTACCGCGGGTCTATCGCAATGTGGAACGCATTGATATCGTCCAGGTCAAGATGATGTCGGGACTCTATACGTTTACGGCACTAAAGGGGAATATCACCGTCTGGATCAATGATGTCGCGTACACCATTCCCGATGGTTCATATACCGTTGCACAGATGGTATCGGCGATAAATACGGCGATTGCTGCATCGGGTGTCACGGTTTCCTTTTCGGCGACGACGGGGCGTTTTACATTTACGAACGGTGGTGGTCCGAACTTCACACTTTCCTACAAAGAATCTACGGCCCCCGATCTTGCGGGAGTCTATTCCGAATGGGGTCTCCTGTGGAATCTGGGGTTCGGAGGTGCACCGGCGACCTATACTGGATCCAACACGTATACGGCGTCCATGGTTCCTCGTCTGGTAGAGGATTACATCTATCTACGCATGAATGACACGGAACACATGAATACGGTGGATCATACGGATACGGAGGATATTGCGGTGGCCCAGGATTCTACGGGTCAAGTGTCGCACTATTTCGGAAAACTGTTACTCAACAATTTCGGTTGTTATGCCCAGACGTTCATTGAGTCGCCGAAGGAATTCCATCCGATCTTGGGAAAACTGGACCGATTGACCTTTTCGTGGTGTGATCGGAAAGGGAATGTACTGGCAGGGGCGGATGCAGCATCCTGTGACTGGCATATGACGCTGCGGATTACGGAAGTACAGGATCGGGCGATATCCGATGAAGCACATGTTCGTGGGGTTCATACATTTTTATCCAACACCGGTAGATGATGAACACCGCCGGTGCCCCTTTTAATGCCACCAACATGGTGCTTCCGAGTCCACAGATGAACCCCTATGGTGGCGGTGTTGCAGGCCTCATTCCGAATCCGAATACGGCGTCCTGGTACAAGACCCAGTACGGATGTCTGAAAAACGACCCGACCATGATCAGTCGGTTACATACCTTCCCCGATGCGATGATTCCACGGGGGATTCCCAAGGATCCCGCGGCGCCGGCCAAAATCTGTCTGGACTATCGTACGGCGTGGGCCATGGAAGAAGTGAATGCGGCCGATATGGTGGATACCGAACAGGAACATCCGCAGTTTGCTTTCCGTGCGGGCGGTCCCGGTACGCCGTATCAGATTGACGTGGAGAGTACTCTGCGTAGGTTAGATCAGCCACTGGGAAAATGCCAGGCTGTGATAGCGGAAGATGCCCCTCTTTACCGAAACACTGTTGCACCTCCGTTACCCACTGGTGTACGGGCTGATGTGCAAAACGCCTCTAATCCGATCGCTGCCATTATCCGACCAGGGGAAGACGAATGTCGCCGCACCGCCGATACGGTGGCCATGGCAATGTCCAATCGGTTTTTTAACAATCCCACGCGTCAGGACACCATGCGATTTGACAAGCCGTTCTCTCCTCCAGGGATTGGGACCGGTGCGCCGCGAAATGCAGTAGCCGCGGATCCAAAGAAACCGTATTATGCATAGATGTCCTATTGATTCGTGGGACGTGTAACAAATTGAATATTATCAATTAGTGATAAAATTATTGTTATATCTTCTTTTGTCATATTATTCCCTTTCATATTGAGTTTGTTAATATACATTGATATGGATGCGATTGTCTTATTATCAATAATCTTAATTGTATTATATAATAATGTGAAAAACTTACCAAGGTCAAAATACAAATTATTTAATGTCATCATTTTATTATATATAGAATCATCCATCGCAATAGATGTATTTTCAAAATCCATAATCCATGTACGTATACCATTCGTTGGAATACTTACATTGAAACCGATCGCAGGGATAGAATATTCTATAAATGTTTGTTTTGTATCTTTTAACAACACATTCCCTGGATGAAAATCACCATGAATTACTTGTGCATTATAAAATGCAGTAACTACACTTACAAATGCATGTTTTAGACAAGATTTAAATATGTATAAGTTCGGTTCGCCCCATTTAAACATCGCTATACTCCCTAATGGGAAATATGGCATTAAGATTACTTTCATACTATCACCTTCACCCGTACATAATGATGATCTGTTTGCGGAAGGGATTGTGCGAAAATCGTCATTACATGTAAAGAAACAAATATATTTAACAAACCCTTTGGTATTATATAATAATTTACTATATTGATACTCCGTGTATATGTCTGGAGAGTCTCCAATCTTAACGACAACTTCTCCATATTTCTCTAATTCGCCTAATAAGACTCTTGACTTATCATAGTCTGAAGTATTAAGCTTGATAAGGCGTAATACTTTGAGCCAAGATTCTGTAGTAGGAGTTTTAGAAGTTATTTTCCCGGAACACCATTCAACATAGTATTTTGCATTCTTTGGATTACGGGTAATAGAAGGATCTGTTTTTGAGAGATATGACACATTAAATTCTGCCATATTATATAGTTTACTAATAATTTATTCTTATATAGTAAACTATGCCGCTATATAAACTCCAACGCCATGTTATCTATGATCCCGCGTGTCAGGAAACAAAAGAAGTGTGGGGAGTTCAACGAAAACCCGCGGCCCTGGAAACATGTCCTGTGCCCCGTGATACGGATCGCGATGATCCGCTGCGATCGGATTGTGGGGATTGTTGCACATTGCTGCTCAAACATGAGGGGCGATATGTAACATGGGATCGGTTCATTGATTGGCTCTCTGATGCCGAAGAGGCAGGGTATGAACTCATCAGCGGATACAAGAATATGACTCCATATACCGTCTTTATTTTACGTGGACCGTAAACCTTCGTAGAGAATAGAATGGGTACAGCCTTTTACGATGGATATTCCGTGTTACATGCCGCTGTAGGAGTCATTGCATGGCATTGGGGTATCGGATTTATCTATTGGGTTCTAATACATGCGCTCTTTGAATTTGTGGAAAATACAAACACAGGGATGCACGTGATCAACACATACATTACGGCCTGGCCCGGTGGAAAACCATCGGCAGATTCACTCCTGAATCGGTTCGGTGATACAGTGTTCGCAGCCCTGGGATGGTGGATCGCAGCGATTGCAATGCGGTAATTCCTATGATAGGAAACACGTCCTCAAACTAAGAATGCTCTATTTTGTTAGTTTGAATACGCAGTGGTGTAATGCCATGAAGGAACAGTTTCGCGATATACCCGATGTTCTTGTACTGGAAGGGGATATCCGTCAAGTATCCACCGCCGATACCGTATTTGTAAGTCCGGCGAATTCTCTGGGGTTCATGGATGGCGGAATTGATCTGGTATTGAGTCGTGAACTCTTTCCAGGGATCCAGCAAAGGGTTCAACGAAAAATACGGGAACTCGGGTTACAGACCGCCCTGGGTCGGTATTATCTTCCCGTGGGTTCCGCGTGTTTTGTATCCACCGCCAATTCTTCCGGTATCATTGTAGCCCCCACGATGTTCCTTCCACACGATGTAAGTGCGACACAGAACGCCTATTGGTCTACGATGGCAGCTCTACAAATGTGGGAAACCACACCGGCCACAAATCTGGTGTTGACCAGTCACTGTTGTGGGTACGGGCGTATGCCGGCAACGGAATCGGCGAATCAAATGAAACGGGCCTACGATGACTTCACGTCTGGAAACAAAATGACTCCAATTCGCACGGGAGAACAGTACTTGCTCTTTCCGAACCGTGATGACGAACAGCCGAATAACTACGATAATCGGGAAATCAAGGAAATATATATCGGTTAGGGTTTAGGGAAGGGTTATCACTTTCGTAGGAGAACATGACCGTACGCGAAGGTCTGCCGATAGGCAATCTGATTGATGGGGTCCACCGCGGTCTTGAAGAGTTCTTCCAACCAGACCGCCATGTCGGCTTTCTTCTTCAGACAAGCGTGGAGGTAGACCTTCTGAAGAATATAGGGCCAGTCCACCGCCTGTTCGGACCAATCGTAGTCATCCTGGAGAGACTGGTGATATTCCTGAAGAGATTGTAAGGTGCTTCGTTCAATAAATACCTTACATTCCCGAATAATGGTTTCTTCGGTTGTCATACGCATCCTGAACCCCCTTCTTCTGTATACAGAGAGGGAAATTGTTTAGGACCAAAACAGGTCACTGCGCAGATCGGTGACTTTCTTGAGCGGTGCCTTAGCGGGTTCCTTCTGAATGATTTCAGCCACCTGCTGCTGAATCTGAGGATTGTATTTTTCGTCCAGACGCTTCTTGAGTTCACGGAGTTTCGTATAATAGACCGTGTTCGCAGCAAAATGTTTGTCCAACAGGGCGTTTTCCTCTTCTTCGGGTACCAAGGATGTATCAGGAAGAACGCCATTCACGGTAATCGCTTCGTATTCTGGAACACGGACATAATAGTGGGTCTTGAGTTCACGTTCATAGTGTTCGTATTCAGTGGCCCAGGAAGTGAACTGTTCTTCGTTCATTTGCATTTGTTGTTTTACATGAAAGAGGGCTTTATATAGTTTCAAACGTATTTAAGCGTTACTTCTTCATGGTATTTTTTGCCTTCGCCTTTTCTTTTGTAGCCGCCGAACAGTGTTTATAGAGTTCTTCCGCGCCTTCAGGGGTCAATGTCTGCCAGGGCGTTGCATCCGGAATGCTTACAAAGGTCGGTTTCGCTTTTGCCCCCACGGTCGGTTTATACATATAAAGGCCATAGGGTCCCCGTTTGATCTTGTAAGGGCCGACCTGGTGATCCACCGCGTCTATCGTGGTTTTTGCCAACAGTTTCGGCTGGAGATCCTCCAGTGTATCCTGAGTCGTACAATTCAACGTGTACGTGCGCCATGTGACATAGGGGCCAAACTTTCCGTTCTTGCGCATAACGGTGACACCGTCAATCTCTCCCAGGAGTTCCCCCGTTGTATTAATGGGGGCTTCTGCCGTCTGGAACGCCGCCATCGCATCCTCCTTGGTAGCCGTTTGAATGGAGAGTTTGGCCGGAACATTCGCGAATTTCGTTTTCTCTCCTTCGCGTTCCAATACGAAGAGGGGTCCCTTCTTGGAAATAATCATCTTGTAACCATCTCCGAACTCCGCCTTGTTTGCGCTGCGAATCACGCCACCGGCCTGTTGAAGAAGTTCTTCCGATGGTGGCGTAGAGGTGTTCGCGTTTATGGATCCCTTTGCATGTGTTGCCGGTGTATTCATGATCTGGTCATACCGTTCTTCGTAGCGCGCCCATGTTTCCGTGAGTACGGACTTCCATTCCCGTTCTCCCTTAGCGACTTCATCCAGATGAGATTCCATGTCGGCGGTGAATCCGTAATCCACCATATCCGTGAAATGTTGGAGGAGCCATTCTATTACGGTGCGTCCCAGAGCCGTCGTGCGGAGTTTGTCCTTTTCGGCACCCACCTTTTCCTTCTTTTCCGTCACTTTCATGTCCTTTGCCCCTATTTTGACTTCCAGACACTTTACGGACACTGTCTGTGCTTCAATCTTCGCCCGTTCCACGTAATCACGATCCAATACGGTTTCTACCAGCGTGGCATACGTACTGGGACGACCGATTCCGCGGGATTCCAGTTCCTTAATGAGAGAGGCTTCCGTATATCGTGAAGGTGGAGAGGTACGATGTTCAGTGGCGGTGGCAATCTTCCAGGAAAGAGTTTGATCCGGTTGCAGCGTTGTACGTGCGGCAAAGAGTTCTGCGGCAGCCTTCTCCTCCTCTTCCTTGCGTTCATTCTCCAGGATGCGCCAGCCGGCGAATCGGGTCTGATCCCATTCCGACATCAGAGGAAGAGTTCGCAATTCTCCCTGAAGTTTCACCACATCACGAGTTTCCGCGGTCATTACCGACTGAATCGTACGCTTCCAGATAAGATCATAGAGACGCTGTTCGTGAGCTGTAACACCGGTCAGGGTCGTAGTCTCCATATGCGTAGGTCGGATCCCTTCGTGGGCCGCCTGTGCTTCTGGTTTGTTGTCGCCAGCAGCAGTAACCTTCTTTTTCTTCACAATCTTCTTTTTGGGAGCAGCCGTGTCGGTATCTGAAGTATCTACGCCGGCCAGATATTCTTCGCCCCATCGTTCACGGACTACCGCCGATGCTGCTTCCGTGGCTTCATGGGAAAGGACCGGATTATCTGTACGCATGTAGGTAATATGACCCCCTTCATAGAGTGTTTGGGCTGCCCGCATCGTATCTTTGGGTTTCATCCCCAGGCGACTGGACGCTTCCTGTTGGAGTGAGGACGTGATAAAGGGTTTCGGAGGCTGATGCGTAGAGACCCGTTCCTGTCGCCCCGTAATACGGAGAAGAGGAGTTTCCTTCGGTTTCCCTTTTCCAGTCTCAGATGTAATAAGAGACTGTAGGGCCGTACTTACAGAATCTTCCGTGTCATACTCTTGTACACCTTTCCAGAGAAGATCCTGATCGGACTGGACGGTGAGACGCCAAGAGGTTTTGGCCTGGTGTCCCTCAATTTCCTTATCACGGTCATAGATAATGCGAAGTGCCGGCGTCTGACAACGACCCGCAGAGAGGCCAGGTTTGAAACTGATCCCGCGCCACAGACAGGGGGAGAGCGTGAAACCGATCATCATATCCAACATTGTACGGGCCTGCTGGGCATGGAACTTTGTCATATCAATACAGCGGGGAGCTGCAATGGCATCCTTGATCGCCTTTTCCGTGATTTCGTGGAAGACTACGCGCGGTGTCTTTGCGGGATCCAGGTCAAGAAGCATACAGGTGTGCCAGGCGATCGCTTCTCCTTCGCGATCATCATCGGAACCTAGGTAGACTTCGGCTCCCTTGGCGGCCTGACGCAGAGAGGCAATGGCCTTCGCTTTGGATGCAATATTTTCGTAGAGGGGGTCCCAGTCCTTGCGGAACCCAATGGCGGTGAGATCCTCCTTCAGGGCACGGATATGTCCCATCGTGGCTTGGACACGCCAGCCGGCACCCAAGAAACCCTGGATTTTCTGGCACTTGGCGGGAGATTCTACAATTAGGAGTTTCATCGTCGTTGGTTGTGTGTAGAAAGTACAGGATGAAGTCACTTTTACGGGCGTTTCAGGTCTGTTATTTCTGTTCGTACTGTAGGAATGACAAACAGTAACCGCCGTACCAGGAAGAGATCTGGATCATCCTTTCGTAAAATGGTTGACCACAAAATACGAAAACTATATTTTCTTGAAGGGAAAAGAGATCCAATAGATCTACAATGGAAACAACAAGGTGGGGGTACGTATGAAGCACAGAATATGGTAGAAGTGGATGGTAAACGCTATTTATATACCTACACTGTTACTAAAGATGAGACAAAGTATGTAGTGTATCGTAAGAAGGGGCGACAATGTTTTATCATGTATTTGTTTGACGATGAAGAAAGTAAGGGGAAAAAGATGGCAGTGTTGGAATCCCTGGATCAATTCACAGATTGTTCGTTGGATAATGGTGCAACGGGCAAACATTTATTCTTGGCAGCCATACAAATATTAAAAGATCGTGAAGATGTTTCGTATGTTGAATTAAATGATAAATCAGGTAAGAATCTTCCGAATGGAAAGAGAATACCGCTTGCAGATATGACGTTTGTCTGTACTGGAAAAACCTGGTATGGGTCTATTGTATCACTTATACCCCAGGACCCTGTACTTTTTAATGATTCTTTGTATAAAATACAAAAAATATCGTGGGATGGGATATATCATTGTTTACAAAATAAGATTCCTGGATTTATAATTCCAGTTACTACTACAGGTATTAATACAACGGAACCAGGGTCTGCTATGAAAGTATTTCAGCGCATTAAAGAAGCAAAAACCGATTTTTTTGCCGACTATATGAGTTATATAATTGCGTGTATTGGTTATTCCTCTATGAAAGGGTCTTCATGGAGATATTATTTTTAGTTGTATAGAATATATACATTATGTCAAAATCTCACCGGCGTACCCGGAAGGGTGTACGAAACAACTGGTGGCAAACACTGAACACAGGTATTCAGGACTATAATATGGTACATGGTTACGATACGGCTATTCGGTGGAAGAAGTATCCCAAAATGTCAGGGGGGAGTCGTGATCCATATCTTGCTTTCATGGGGATCCCTGATGATAATGAGAATTCTACAAACACGAATTCTATTATAAATAATAACAATATAACCTATCAGGGACCAGAACACAATCCTATTGTCTATACCATTGATAAAATAGTTACAGTAGATAGAAAGCGCTATAAGTACCGTGAAACGGAAGATGGGATGAATATTATTCTTCGGAAATCCACTGAAGAAGTATGTTTTCATGTTCGGTTACAGATTGATACAGAATCCACGGAGAAAAAATTGGCGATTCTACAATCATTCCATCAGTATACATCATGTTCTATGGATGATGGTGCAACCGGAAAAGATTTATTATTAGCAGTCGTAGAAATTCTTCGGGGTCGCGGTGATATCAGTTACATGACAATTCAAGACGAGTCACATAAGGATTTACCGAATGGGAAGAGTATTCCTCTTGCGGATATGTATTTTGTGTGTACGGGAAAAACATGGTATGGATCCATTTTAAACCTTCAACCTCAGAATAAAAAACTTTATAATCGTGCTTATTCAAAGGTCGTAACAAACACGTGGGAGAAAGTGTATAACTGCTTTAAGGAAGATTATCCAGACTTTACAATTCCGGTTGATATTTCGAATATTAATATAAAGAAGTCTGGGTCCGCTATGCAAGTATTTCAACGTATAAAAGGAGCAAAAACTGATTTCTTTGCTGATTATGCAGATGATATTGCGTTATGTAGTAAAATCAATACAATGCAGGGGTCTGGATGGACATATACTTTTTAGAACATCGTCATATTCTGTCCCGATGTATTATTCCCCCCTCCAGATCGTTGGGAACGGAAAAGAGCATCTGCATCATTCAGTCCACGCGGAATCCAACGAATCCCCATCCATTCTCCATACTGTGCCAACGCGTAAATACGATCACGATAATACCGGCCAATTTCCTGTTTTATCGGATCGTTCGGAAACATCAATGCGGACACCACTCCCAAGTTGTCGTTCTCAATCGCCAGCCGCCCTTCATTCTTGTTGAGGGCAATCTGGATTCCCTGTTCCACCGACATCCACTCCGCTTCCATGGAGGTTTCCGCCAACACATCGTGAACCTGCTTATAGGTATGCTGATTGTCAAGGGACTGGAGAATCATGGCAATGCGGGCCGGCTTACGGGGATGGAAACTGCCATCCGTTTGCAGATGGGCTGTCATCAGCGGAGGCACTATCATGCGTCCGCCGATGCGGGTATACGGTTGTAATACAATATTCGCAACACTCTTCATTCGTTTCGTCATCGTACGATGTGATCACGATGCGGTGGTGTTGGTCACTTTTTATCGCCGACGGGACCGACGCATACTCTTCTTCTTGGAGAGACCCAGGACACGACGACTCTTACGCCCGACCTTACGAACGACACGTTCTCCACGCTTTTCCACACCGATGGCCGCTTCTCCAACCTTGCGAACCAGCGATTCACCCTTACGTTCCACCTTCATCGTTGTGCGTCCGATACTACGAACCGCCTTCTTGCCTGTCTTGAATGTTTTACGCAGAAAACTCATGATACCCGCCATCTTCTCTATAGTATGGTCTGCGATTTTTGTTTGCACCCTAAAGTTGATTAGGGTAGTCACATGGGTTATCACAGTAGTATATTCTGAACAAACGATGTTATATGAAAATTTCTCCTGCCGATCATCTGTGTCTTCTCTCTCTTCATCCTCTTCCGGATCATTCTCCTCATTCTCTTCACGGTCCTTTCCCGCCTTCTTCCAGAAGAAACCACGGAAGAGTCTATATATCCAGGAGGACTGTATGGGGGCCGGGATCATTCTTCTTCGCTTCCGCCCGAACGCGGAGCCGGAATATCTTCTTCTCCGCGGGTCAGATACCGGAATCTGGAGTTTTCCGAAAGGACACTGTGAGGACCAGGACGAAGGTAACCCATTCCGCACTGCAATCCGTGAAACCTACGAAGAAACAGGCTTCCTATATACACAGAACTATACCATTCTGGGGAATAAAATGCACTTCGGGAAACGCTTCTATTGGATCGGGGTCATGACTCCTGCCTCTGCCATGCAGAGTATCCGTATGGTGGATCGTGAACATTCACAGGCCGGATGGTTTACCTTCTCCGACATGACCCGACTTCAGGGAAATCACGATGTACGGGTCTGGACCAAAAAGACCGCGGATAGTTACTCTATGCGACTTATTCAAGGGGCTTACACTTTGTTGGAGAAGTCATTGGTTACTTCTTGCCGTTGTCCGTGTCCGTCGTCTTTTTCCACACTTGATATGCATTTGAACGCTTCGGATCATAACGTGTCTTTAACATCTTCCGAGCCAGATCATGAATAAGTTTGTCTTTCTCTGGGAGCCATTCATAGAAGGCACGTTCTCGTTCTTCTTGGGTCATATTTTTGCCGTTCATCGTAGAGGATTGCATCATGCCGACCCCAAAAACCCTGGAACAACTCGTTTCACATTTGCGGCGTCACGGCCGACCTCTGGCAGATTTTCGGAAGGGAGATCGTGTACACGGCGCATCAGGAATGTCTCTGCGGAATCGCTACTCCTATATTCTGGAGGCCACACCAGGAGATATGACCGATGCACCCGATTTTACACCGGAATTTTCTCCGGGAGAAATGCTCACACTGGGAGTGTTTGAGGGGAAATATCTGAACGACTGTATACGGGAATTTCCGGCAGAATGGTTCTACGGTGCGCTGGCCGCGGGGCGTCTCTCTCCCGAAGGCCCGAATGCGGCGGAGTGTAATTTTTTCGGAGTGGCATCCCGTCAACCTCTTTCTGTATGGAAACAGAACGGATGGGCCCCTTCTACAGCACGCAAGGGACGCACGGACGATAATTATCACGGGAAGTTGGGCGATCCGAACATAAATCCGGATGAACGCGGTTGGTTTCAATGGTATTGTCGGTTCTGGATGGGTCGTCGTCTTCCGGAAATTGATGCCATCCAGATCAAGCGATGGCGGGCATTTCGTCGCCATGCGGGCGCGATCCGTGTGAATTGTAAACCGGGGGATCTGTCATGTCGCCCACGGGAACGTCAGGCACTTCTGCAGTGGTCCTATGACCCATTTATTTAGAAGTACAGTGATTAATAAAATCGCGGAAGAGATTAAAAGATGTCATTGATGCGGGCTGCCAACAAGATCTATTTCCAACCTACAACGGTACGGCGCCCCGCCACGGTAGTTTCCTTCCCTGCGAAGGCACCGGCCGTTCCACCGGTGATTCCTGGGCTCAAACGAGCCCTTTTGGTGGGTATTAATTATGTTGGAACCCCTTATCAGCTGGCCGGATGTATCAATGATGCTGTGAATATGGAGACACAATTGAAACAGTATTTTCCGATGTGTAAGGAATATCGGTCTCTGACTGATAACTCTGCGATGAAACCTACGAAGGCGAATATCCTGACCAGTCTTGCCTGGTTGGTCACCGGGCTCAAAGCAGGAGAGAATGTTGTGTTCCACTACAGTGGTCACGGGGGGCTTGTGAAGGATACCAATGGAGACGAACTGTCCGGAATGGATAGCTGCATTTATCCGATCAATGGATCCAGAATTGAAATGATTACGGATGATGAACTGCGGACCTTTCTTGCGGATAAAGTACCCGCGGGTTGTAAGTGTTTTGTCGTCCTGGATGCATGTCATACGGGAACGGCGGTCGACCTCCGTTGTATGTGGCAGGCAACCGGCCCGAATACTCTCTCCTATTCCGAAAACTCTAAGTATGCGAAGACAGCGGGAAATGTACTCTTTTTGAGTGGCTGTCAGGATAGCCAGACGGCAGCGGATACAGCAGATACTACGGGCCGACCATGTGGGGCGCTTACTATGGCCCTTCTGGACACCTGGAAACAGTACGGGGCGGCCATCAAGACGAAGTATCTCTTGTGGGATGTTCGGTATTACCTCAAATCCCGTGGCTACAACCAGGTTCCGCAGCTGAGTACCGGCGCCTTTATTGATATGAATGCAGTGTTTGATCTGGGTAAGGCGACCTAAAAGATATATTTGGTGACGGCGGCTACGGTTGCGAATAGGAAGGTCCCCCACATCATATCCGATGCCGCAAACTGCGGGGAATAATGTTTAATGGTGGCCAGATTGGTAAGATCGTATGTTCCATAGACAAGGAGACCCAGGCCGGCCCCGCGTCCGGCGGCTTCTATCCAGTCTTCCGCGGAACTGATCGCAAAATAATAGAGTCCGATGGTCATAATGATATAGACCAACGCGGCCGGAATCCAGCGCATTTGGAGAGGTTCTCCCTGGATTCGGGCTAACATAGTTCGGAATTCCGCCGATGTGGCGGTGAGCCAGACAGCATCCATGGCTAACATCACGGTGAATGCCGTACCTACAGCGGGAATCATCTCTGCGTCTATCATGGTGGCGTATTTTCGGGGATGTTAGCAAGTGGGTCATGACAGAAACGATTCGGATGGAAGAGTTCACCGGAATTATCCAGAATAAGGTTGTCTGTGTATGGCACACCGCGGATGCAATCCAACCGTGGCTTCCTACAGAATTCATGTTACAGACCTATGTTACCCGAATCCTGATTACCGGACGGACATCACCCCTGTCTACGGCGCTGGCTGCCGATTCCAGTTGGACCCAAGTCTGGCGATCTCCTGGAGGAAAAGAATGGTCCTGTCTTCTGGGGATCCTGCAGCATATGCCGGGACCGATTCTGATTGTAGTGGGGTCCGATATGGTACTGACACCGAAACTGGTGGCAAATCTCCAGCAGGCACGATCGGTGGGCACGACGGCCGTGATGGTGTTACGACAGCCCGGACCAATGGGGTGGGTCGGCGATGCACCGGACCAGATCTTCTTTCCGATCATAGAACCGGGTGCCATAACGGGAAAACAGGTGGGGATATGGTCCGCCGTGCAGGAATGGGCTGGGAAAGCGCTGCCCCGTACCGTAGATCTACGCGGTCTGATACCACAGTTGGCAGCGCAAGGATATGCGTTGACGATTGCGGAGAATACATGGCATTGGTACAAACCGACGGATTCGCCTCCGTTAGCAACGCTCACCATTCCCCAAATTGCCCGCCAAATGCAGATTCTGGGGTATCTTCTGGAGAAAACCGTATCATAGTGTAGAAATGAGTGTTATCATAGATCCGGAATCACCGGCATCTGCTGTGCGAACAATTCGGGAAGAAATGGGGCGTATTGGGTGTTCCTCTTCTCCACAGATTACGCATAACTTGGCGTATCTAGAGAAACTGACCGATAAACCAGTGGGCATGAAACGCCCAATGAATGGTGGGGCACGAAAGACACGGAAGGGTCGCCGTGTAATGCGTCGTAAAACATATAGACGGCGATAAATGTATGAGCAATGTAAATTATAATACATGAAATATACAATTTCAAATATTATAAGTACGTATATCGGTTGCACGGATTATTTAGAAGAACCCCTGCTGACGCTTGTGGGTGCCACGGTGCTTGCGGAAGAGCTTGAAAGTCCCACGCTTCGCCTTGTAGCCCTTGCGGGTGAGGTACTTGAGGGCCTTCTTACCGGCGGCGAGCTTCTTACGACTCACAATACGCCCATGCTTGTTCTTGACGAGGTCCTTCTTGGTGAGGCCGCCGGAGGTGTGCTTGGCAGTTCCGTGGTAAACCTGGGCCTTGGATCCAGTGGTAACTTCAAATTCGGTCATCTTATACTTCTGACCGCGATTTTTAATTGGGGTCGGAGGAAGGAAAGGAGAATATGGAAGGATTCTGTAGAGAGTTCGGATGCCTCCGCCCAATTTGTATCCGCCGATTCAGAACCCCAATGGATCCTGGAGCCTGGACCCACGGGAGAAAAACACCGGGTTCAATCGTGCGTTTCGCGAACACCGGGATGCTACAGACGTCCATACCCTGACCAATGAGAATCTGAACATACGCGCTTCTGCAAATGTTCGGGAAATCACGGATCTATTGGATCGCTTCGTTCGTCCAACGACACCCTTCGGACTACAACGAGGGCCCTGGTCAGTATCCGAAATGCGCAAGAATATTGCGGAGTTCTATCGCCTGTTAGAGAAGTTGTATAAGGACTCCCCGACACTTCAACAGGATAAGAACTTCGGAAAGGCGTATGCCGACATTCAGAGAGCCGGGGTGGGAAAAATTAGTGGCTTCCATATTGCATATTTATACAACCAGATCGGCGACTTCATTACTGCGAACAAGGTTGCACTGTATCAGGCAAAGGAGGAGGTATCGCGTCTCAATTATATTCGGGGCGGGACACGGAGACGATATCGTCGTACGCGTAAAAATAGAAATAATACACGACGTCGGCGATAAGTTACGATCTAAACCGTTGTCTGGATAGAAAGACAAGAATGCTGATTCGTATTTTTGCCGGCGGAAATGGGCGGTGGGGCCTCGGTCACGACAGTCGGCTTGTAGAGTCCGTCCTCAAACAGGTGCGCCTGGGAATGCGAAATGCCGTCAAGGCCGGGGCGGATTGGAAGATTGAACATTGTGACCCCGTAACGTGGGGAAATCGTACGACTCCCGCTGATCTCCATATTTATCTGGAAACCCCCTGTCGTCTGGCCTTTCCGTGGGCATCCTACAATGTGGTGGTCGTCAATCCGGAATGGTGGCCGACGCAGAATTGGGATTGGTGTTTCGCCGAACCCAAGGAAGGCGGGGCGGATCTCTTCGTCTTTAAGTCCCGTGCGGCAATGTCGGAACTCTTTCGGGAAATTCCGGGACAGCGAAAGATGCATATTCCCTGGAAATCGGATATTGTACCCCAACACAACTGGTGGTCGGATCGCGAAGATCGGTTCCTGTACGTGATCGGTGGTTCTTCCAATAAGGCGATCGCCGCCCGCACAATTGTGGGGACATGGAAGAAGGAATGGCCGCCACTGGAAATCTGGTGTGCCCCCGCCATTGCGGATGAATTACGGGAATACTGTTCTTCTGGAGAAGATGCAGGATCTATTGTCTTCCAGACGGTATACAAAACCGCCCAGGAAAAGGAACAGCGTCAGCTCCAGTGTAAGTGGCATATCGTGGCCAGTGCTGCGGAAGGATATGGGTTTACCATGGCGGAAGCGGCGGCCGTAGGTGCACCCGTCGTCTGGTCCGATCTCCCCGTACTGTCGGAAACCTGGGGACTCAAACATGGGCGTATTCCAACGACGGTGGCTGCATTTGGAGATGTCAAACCTCTTCATTCGGTCAATTCTGAAAATGTTGTCCCCATGCGTGAAGCACAGCGTCTAATCCGTAATGAAGATGTTATTGCCGCCGTAGAAGAAGTGATTGGACTCACGGCAGATCAGGTGAAGGTCCTTCAGGATCATTATCGGGAACGCATGACATGGGCGCGTGATACCTTCTTGACAGGTTGGCGGAAGGTGGTTGCGGATCGTATGAACGCGGGTCGTCACATGCCCTTTCTGCCGGCACCTATGCCCAAGGGTGCACCGGTTCCCAAGGTCGGTCTCATTACGGTGACGCGCAATCGTTCCGCGTGGTGGTCCAACATGGTCGGCGGGGTCATGAATGCTCTCAAATCCTGGCCCGTGAATCGTCTGGAATGGATTATCGTGGACGACTCTGATACGGCGGAACAGATCGGAGAACGTGTGGTCCGTCTCCAGAACGATTTACCCACTCTTTCCATCAAGTATATGCCGCTGAATACGGTACATACCATCGGGACCAAACGGAATATGGCGGTCGCGGCGGCATCGGCGGATGTGGACGTGTTTGCCTGCATGGACGATGATGATCACTATCCGCCGGGCAGCTTAGAACGCCGAACCCCCTGGGTCACCACCACTGACAAACAGGCGGTCTACTGTTCCGCACTACCGATGTACGATATCACCCGCTATATTTCCGCTATGAATGTGCCCCCGCTCATTCTGTCGCCGGCCAATCGGGTGTCGGAAGCGACCCTGACGTTCACGCGCCGATTCTGGCAGGAACGCCCCTTTCCGGATTCCAATATGGCGGAAGGCGATGGATTTCTGGAAGGACGCTGGAAGGATACCGTGGAGATTCCACCCTACGGGATCATTGTGTCGTTCATTCACAAGGCGAATTCTTCCTCACGTCGTACTCCGGCCGATCAGGAACCGAATGGTTCCCATTATGGTTTCTCCGACAAGTACTTTGAATACATCCATGAAATTGGTGGGCTGGAAGAGGCTTAATTAGAGTCATCTCCGCGGATGGCATAGAAGCCATGATACGCGATGGCGGTGAATCCTAACATCAGAACTACTTCACGGAGCCAGCGGGGTGTGTGAACACCGTAATACCCAATTGCCAGAAGAGGCGGGGCAACGACCAATGCATGGAAGACGTTGATCCATGCAGACAGATTCTGTTGGGACTTGGTGTAGGCCCGCGATGCATGATATCCCAGAATAAAGATCCCCATGGTGCCGATAGCCACGGTGGGAATCTTTGGAAGAAGTTCGGTGTCCATGCCGATTGCGATCAGAAGGGGGCCGAACAGAAGAATGTGGACAATATGCAGAATCATACGGGGTGTGAGTGACATTCTACTCTACCGGGTGAATATGAAAATGTGATAGGTGGTGGTGTCGGATACTGTGGTTGTATACATACACGGAATCTCACGACGAATGAATAGAGGTATGTCAATATTCTGCGATGGTGCCTGTAGAGGAAATGGACAACGCGGGGCCGTAGGAGGTTGGGCCTGGGCCTACTGGAATGGAGAAGCGCGGGGAGAGCCGGTAACCTGGGGCGCAGAGAAACTGGCGGTTCCCCCGGGACAGGCCGCCACCAATCAGCGGGCGGAACTTACCGCCATGTTAGAGGCAATTCGGTGGTGGAAGGATGTAGCGGGCGGAGGTGGACCGATTACCATTTATTCGGATTCACTCTATTCTATTAACTGTACGTCCAAGTGGGGTCCTGGATGGCGGAAAGCCGGCTGGAAACGGGCTGGCGGAGAACCCTTACAGAATCTGGATCTCATTGTACCTCTGGTAGAAACCTGGAAACCGATCTGGAATCTGCATCATGTGCGGGGACATCAGACGGGGTCTTCGCCGGAAGTGTGGGGGAATAACTGGGTAGATCGTGCGGCTGTGGCGGCATCCGAAGGAACAAACCGAACGGTATCCGTAAATGCCCCCGTCCCCGTCTCTGAATATGTATCCAGACCAGTCCCCGAACAGAAACCTGCCCATGTCAAAATCTTTGCGTCTTCTATTCCTTCTACCCTGGAAACCAAAAAGCCGGTGGCAAAACCACAGCTCTTTCAGTCCGATATTCGGAAATGGTTCGGCGGGGCGTAATCAGAGTTTCTGACAGAATGGCTGTATGCGGATCTAAACCATCTCTTACAAGAATCTATACAAGGATGTTCTTTACTGCCCTGCCCCGTGCACTCTCTACGGCGGAACTCAAATGTCTGAAGAAGATGCACCGGTTTCGCCCCCTCAATATGTTTCAACTGGGAAGTGAATCCTGGCGTACTCTGATGATTACAGGCGCCCAACAGTATCCACTTCCAACGACGCTCTATGGATCTTTTTTGGATAATGGAGGTCATCGGCTTCTCACACAGCCTCCGTCCTATACGGCAACCCACATCCTGAGTCAATCGTTTGAAATCTTTCCACTTCAAACGGGTGACGTTGCCCAGTATGCATTTGAGGGCGATGATGGGCATATGACCCAACTGATTCTGCCCAAAAGTATTGTTCTCATTCCGTATGTGTGGTATAATGTGTAGATATTTTTGTACGTAAATGGATATCCCATAAAGCTTCAGCATGTTCTAATGCGCCTTCCATCCACGCCTGTAGAAGACTGAACGATTCTCCACATACAAAGAGATTTGGCATCGTAGACGGACGGGGTTGGAGAGCACGTTGGGATTCTTCCTTCGGATCATATTCACCGGGAAGCCAGTATGTACAGCCATCCTTCCATTCATATGATTTTATCCACGTCGGTTCCGGTATTGTAATATGCGGGAACAGTCGGTGAACTTCCTTCTGAATGGCATCCTGGAGCGGCTTCTTTTGGAGACTTTTCCAGGGATGCGTATCCTGATCATCCGTATACGAAATCATGACTACGCCTGTATTCGGATTAATCGGAATAATGTATCGCAAGGGGGAATCTGTCACAATACGACCAAAAGGGGCGAACCAGGCGACACCCGTGACGGAATCCACGGGATACTGGGCGTACACGCGGGTCAAGGGACGCATACTCAAGTGTTGGAGAGGAGCGAAGTCGCGCATGACGGGTAGTTTTCGCAGGGCAGCGGCATGGAGTGCCAGGATCACACGTGCAGCATGGATTCGTGTATCATGACCCTTACACCGAACTTCATAGACCCCGCGGTCATCTACGCTGACATTGGTGACTTCGGTCTCCCGTTGGAATCGGACACCGGCTTTCTTGAGATCGGCGACCATATGATGGATAAGGGCAGAGAGTCCACCGGCTACCACATAATAGTGTTCCTGCGTACCCAGAGTATCCTTGAATGTACGTAGAGCCATATCCGCACGCAGAACTTCCGTTTCGGCGCGATAAGGGAATTTCTGGAGGAGTTCTTCGGTGTGTCGGGGACCCCATACTTTCATACAGAGTTCCTGAAGTGTATGAGTGGCCAGATCCGACGGGGGAAGTTGTTTGAACTGCTGTAATAGAGTGTTCCAGACTGCTTCAAAACGATTCGGGGTGGGCTTGGAATCCAAGGAGAGCCAATGAATGCTACCATCCAGATCGTATGTCTGGAGACCATACCGTTTGATAAGAGCCGCAACACGGTGATGCGATTTGTGAATCCGACCCGCACCAATTTCGTAGGAAGTTCCGTCGGGTCGTCTTGCACTCACAACCCGTCCCCCAAGGTAATCGTATTTCTCTAAGAGTAGAATATGCGACCCTGGTACACCTGTCGCGACCATTTTGTCGGCGATCCAGAGACCCGCCAGGCCGGCACCCACAATCACGGTTTGTTTTACGGGCGACATCCTTACTGAGGTGATATATAATCCACCATTATATGAAAATGTGATGGTTGCGACTACGGTGCATATACCCCCACCAAGAAGATACGAAAACATGCGTGAAAATTGTGTGATCTGCTTTGAAACGGTGGAAGGATTCCGCCAACAGTATCACGGGTGCCAGTGCCAAGTGATGATTCACCCCTATTGTAAGGATCAATGGGATGGTGTTTATCCAGGGAATGTCTGCCCTCTATGTCGGAAGAAATCACCGATTGTGCCCACGAATGCGGCACCCGTCCGGAAAGTACACCCTGTCTCTATGCCTACACCTGTCCCTGTGGCAGTTTCTTCACCAATTCCATCCGCCCCTACATTTCATCCGGTTACAGTCTTTGTAACGGAAGGAGAATACTATAGTCTCCAAGGGTCTTATCCCCCGTCTCCTACATCCCCAATGCCCGTACTATCTGTCCCCACACCATCTGCACCCACCGCAGCGCAGGTCTTTCGCCATCCCATTCGGTGTAACCCCATCGTTGCCGGTGTAACGGTCCTTCTGATACTTCTGATCATATATCTGGCCTATTTGTGGTCACATGCATAGAATGTAAAGAATATCTGACAATATATGGAATTATGGATTCCACGTACAGTCATGTGTTTTTGGCCAAACAGGTACAGTCGCAGTGGTTGGCGAAACCGGAAAATCTAATGACCATGCGTACGAAGGGATACGAATGGGTCTCCGTGGTCAAACGATCCTGGGAATCCAGTCTGCGTACACCGATTATGGGTCGTCTTCTCTCTATATCTACACATTACCATCCAGGAGCCGAACGGGTCACCAGTCGCAGGGGAAAAGCAATGATCTATCAGATCTGTTAATCTATTAATCGCGTTTCTTGTCAGTATCAAGGGTTGCAATCCAGTTACATACAGTATCTGTATTGGAATTACTCAGGCGCGCCAGAATACGCTTCGGGGGCTGAATGGCCAGAAACGTGGGGAGCGATTTCACACCACAGTAGCCGGACGTATACTGATTCACGGTTTCGTCACAGTAATAGAAATCCAGGCCCGCCCGGGCGGCTGCTGCTTCCAGTGCTGTCTTGTCCATACGCTGACAGGGTCCACACCAGGCCGCACTGAACCAGATAAGAACGGGCTTCATGGTCGCAGGATCGGAATTATTCCAGATGGCTTCAAATTGTTCCTGAGTGGTGAGCGGAATCATTTATGCTGGGACCAGATAGTTGATCAGACCTTTCACCGCGCCGCCACCAATCAGGGCAATCAGCGTGGCTCCCAACGCCAGAGATTCTGTGGACAACCCTTCTTCAATGTGACCCCCTCCCTCTTGCTTCATTTTGACAGGAGTCACCGACTTCGCTACACGGAGTTGATTTTTCAGCTGATTCGCGTGACTCACCAACTGCTTCGTCTTTTCGGCAATCGCCGGATTTGCGGCAATCATCGGTTTCAGATTATTATGGAGATTGGCAACGGTAGAGAGACGCTGTTGCAGATCATTCACATGTTTGTTGTACTGATCGGTTCCCAGTGTCTGAAGATGCTGCACGTAATCGGCCGGATTCGTGAGTCGCTTTCCGGCCTGAACCAGTTTGTCCGCCGCATTGACCCCCATATCCGTGAGTTCTTTTCCCTTTTCGGCAACATGTTGGATAGCATTAGCCCCTCTATTCACAGTATCCTGCACGGTGTTGATCGCCGCCATGCCTGTATCCATGATTCCTTGGACCTTCTCCTGGGCAGCTGCCGCCTTTTCTATGCCTTTCATAAGCGTATTTCCACCGGGTACAATAGAACCCAGCTTGGTGAGATCTCCATTTGTCACTGCGTCTACAGCACTGTTCAGTCGTCCCATTGGAGTAAACTTATTGATGATCCATTCTATTCCGTCTTCAATGGGATCAATTACATAGTAGTGACCCAACGCAGATCCAACACTTAGACCCGATGGAAGCCATGGTTCTGGCGGCAGATCCTTCGGTGGACTGGGTTCTTCAGGGTGAGCAATCCAAAATGCCTTGCGGAGTTGATCGGAACTGATCGGATTAATCATCCAGGTACGCCGAATCTCTTCACCATTATGGAGTTTGTCCGTGATACTGCGCGACCAATTCATCAGCTGTTCTACACTGGAAGGGAGCGGCAGACCACCATCGGAACCCTTCGCCATCAGTTTATCCGGTTCAAAAAAGACGCGGTAGAGTTTCAGCAGATAATAGACCAACACTCCGAACCCCGCAAAGAGACCGACCCCGCCCCAGAAAATATCACCCAAATCATTGGACCCATTGATCACGTGTTTATTGATGTTGAACTGGGCGATCAGGAAACTGATGAAAATATTGACCGCCTGACCGACTTGCCCCATCATCAATAGATCCAGACCCAGAAATCCGAACACAATCAGAAGTAACCAGAGTGAGAAACTAGCGCGCTGCGAATAGTGAGTGTCTCCATTCACAAACATTCCCTGTGCAATCCCGGTGGACATATCAAACGGTGTAGTCATCCCGTACATGAGCACACGATCCCGTTCCAGCCAGAGTTGGAGAATGTCCCAGATCCACCAGAGAAAGAATCCTCCCACGGTGATCATTTTCAGAAATCCCGTCGTATGACTGCGCACATAGAAATGATCCAGGCCGATGATACCGCCGACAATAGAAAGGAGGAGGGTTGTGTTGATATTACGATCGGGTCGGGGAACATATTTCCCTGGCGACGTGAAGACCGGTTCCGACGGATTCGCGGGGTTCGGCATTTGCATATCGGTAGGAGCCAACGCGGAAGCGGCACCCACATTCGTAGAAATCGGCATACGCCCTTTTGTGATCTCCATGACCTTCATTTCCAATGGGTCGGATGACATCCCTCTGTTGCGGTGCAGCGGATTTTTAATCCTCATTCTGACATGGTCTTTCCATCGTAGAATGAGAATATGGCGAATTAAGATAGAAATACGGATAACGGTTAATGGTGACGACTTACGCGATGTATTCTACGCCACCAAGACCACCGACAATCGTCAGAATATTCCAGTTACGGGTATAGACCATGACGGATCGCTGATTTTGGAGCGTGTTCGGATTAAAGGTCATATTCAGATTAATATCGTCAATCTTACTGCAACTGAGACCACCACTGGGTTGTACGTCGTCTTCCGGCTTCGCTGCGAAACTGTAGAGATAGATAAAGGAGTTCGGGATCGTAGTATGATATTGATAGGGCTGTGTGGTACGGAAATAGGGGGCGAAACGACGATAGAAACGGTCCATACCGTCCAGCTGAATGATCGCCGTGTCCATGAGATCCTGGGTTGTTCCGACTTCCCCACCGTTGGATGTCAGAAGATTGGAATAATTGAACCATTCACGGGCATCCCGCATGCGATCCTGTTGTACGACCCAGATGAATTCCTTACAGAGATTATTGAAGACCAGGGGAACATTCACAATGGAGGAACCGGCGGGAACGGACTGTCGGGGCGTATACTGGAGCTGGGTGATGAGATACTGATGTTTCTTGGTGGCAAAGACCTGGCGTTCCTGACGATCCAGAAAGACGTAGTCCCCGTAGAGTTGGAGCCGGGTAATGGAAACGGGCGGGATATTGTTACACTGCGTGGCGGGATCCATCTTGTCCACGGACCACCAGAGATCCTGGAACCGGCGCAGATGGACAATGAGACGTACAGGATGGGCCTGCAGTGCAATCAGCGGAAGAGCGGCACCCAGACCATTACAGAACCAGAACCGGAGGGGAATCGTGAGCCGCTGGGTGGCGGCGGAGTATGTAGTATCCGGATAGACATCCCAGTGTCCGACCATCTGGCTGAATCCGTCCCGTTTGTCGGCCGGTGTAATGAGTTCCGACCAGACTTGGAGCCACTCTCCGGTGTGTTTATCAATCTCCTTGTCACCGATTTCAATGCTGACATTCTCAATCAGGGCATGTCCGATGTCGTTACACCAATAAATGGGGGTGCCGTCCACGGGAGAGAGAGCGGGGAGATCCACTTCCAGAAAGAGAGAGGAGAGGAGATCGGCTTTGCGGGGAATCAGACAACTAATACGTTTGCCGAAATCCGGGGTACCGTCAAAATCAATCGGAATGGATTCTATGGCAAACGGCGTATGCTGACGCCAGACGGACTGAAAATATGTCATCTGGGGCTGACCGGTGAGTTCGGCGTCCTGTTTGCCACGGGCCGCTAATTGGATGAGAGTGGCTCTTGACATTCCTTCCTTAGTCTGGTTGGTGATTTTTGACATCTGGTATGAACCGCTGTGTCGTGTAAAGTCTACACCAAAAATACCCGTGGGGATGAATAGGGAGAATGTCTGGTGTTACGAAGACAATGGATGTACGTATACTCAAGACACGGGAAATCGTGGTACAGGGGGCCACTGGTGTCTTTCCCGATGTGAATTCGGTACTGACGGTGAGTGATACGAAGGGGCATACACGGTGGACCTCCGATTTGACGCTGGATTCGGTATCGCTGATGTCCGCGACAGGGGCAACGGGGACACTTACGTATAATGGTTCTACGCTGTTGTTGAATGGAACTGTAATCAGTACGGGAGGGGGAGGAGGTGCGACTGGTTCTACGGGACCTGATGGGATAACCGGTCCACGGGGAGCAACCGGTCCTGATGGTCAAACGGGACCACGGGGAGGGACCGGACCGCAGGGAATTACAGGACCTGATGGATCACAAGGACCGCAAGGAGTTATAGGGCCGCAGGGTATTACGGGTCCAGATGGGTCGCAAGGGCCCCAGGGAATTACTGGTCCACAGGGAATTACTGGACCAGATGGATCACAGGGACCACAAGGAGTTATAGGGCCGCAGGGTATTACGGGTCCTGATGGATCGCAAGGGCCCCAGGGAATTACTGGACCAGATGGGGTATCAAGCACTACATATCAACCCTATACTGGCACTCAGGTTACACTAACACCATTTAATAACGATCAATTTATATTTAACGGTCCTGGAGATAATATTAATGCTGGTGATGTCAATATTGTAACATTCACGTTTCAAATGTCCTATAGTGGTACCCTTGGAAATTATGAGGTACAATTATATACGGAAGATCAATATACCAATCAGACTGGGTTCTATTCTATTCTGGAATCTCAAATTCCTAACGTATTTGGTACATCCGGTGGACCAAATCCATATGTTACTGTAACGTATACACGTTACTCTGCGGTGAGTGATTTCGCAACAATCGGTGCAAGTATTGAACCTAGTAGTGGTGTTACATCAATTACGGTAACACCGATATCTATACAATGGACCCGTATTGCAACAGTATAAACTACCAATATAATATAATGAATAGGACAACGCGAAAAACACGTAAAAAACCACGAACCACAAATAATTCACTACGAACCTCCTATGGTATTGTTATTCTCCCGAAGGGTACAAAATTGTATCATGCAAGTGTCAATAATCGGTGTATATTACCGGCGAAACCTGTTATATTTACGACTCTTCACCCGTCAGAATGGTATACAGAAGATTCATACATATCTGTTATAGAACTTCAACGGGAAGTAACACTTCTATTTATGATACGCAATATACGCCGAATGCGAATATTTTCTGTCCTTAATAGTTTTTTGGGTGTAGAGAATAGTAATCTGGAAAAAATGAATTATACAAAAATATCTGGATGGTTACCATATCTTCGTAATGAGAATTTGGATGGATGGTTTTGTTCTATTGAGAATAAAGGTACGGTAGAATTCGCTATTATAAACGACCCATCTATTCTAAAAATAACGGAATGTAAGTTAATAAAACGTGATTGGGTAAATGTAAATTACACAGAAAATATGAATCTAATTCCAAAACGGTGGGGTACACAATACCCCATATCCTCAACTGTATTACCCATGCGCTTTGTGTTAAATCGCCAATTTCAGGCACAAATTGAGGCATATAAGAAGGAAATAGCGGAAGATGATCCACGGGGTACCGCATTTTCTGTTATATTAGAGAATGCAATAATAGATTATATAGATGCGCCCGTAAATACGATTCGCTGGATTACGCCAACCACGCCGGTGCCGGTCGGCGCGTATACTGTGTAATGCCGCGGGCCTGTTTGGACCCCTTATAGAAGGCCCGATAACAAGCGGTGGGGTTCTTACTGATTTTGTATTCATCCGGCATGGCCAACGCGGGCCAGGTCAGAGGGGCATCCGGCAGTGGCGGCGGATGGGCCGTGAGCCAGGCAATATGTTCCTCACAGGCATGGATCGGCGACGCCGGATAGCGATAGTGATATTCCGCAATGAGTTCTGTCGCCAGGCTGCAGAGCCACCGGTAGTTCGCCAACGTTTCCCGCACCCACTTCGCACAGGGATGATTCCGATGCGTGGGGCGATACCCGTGCTGGGTCTTCTGTTTGTTCATGGGGGCCGTTTCCAGGGGCGGTAGGGTCTGGAGAGCAGCATAGGCGACAAACTGTGCCGTCCACAAGAGTTGGGCGGATTCCAGGATCATCTTGACTACGTGTTTGTCAGCGTGCTGTTGGGCCGCCTTCGTCGTATTGAAAGAGAGGAAGAAGATATTCATTCCTACGTTTCGGATATGTACATGACCTGATGAGGGAGTTTCGGGGCCAAATCAACTTTTTGTTTGCAGGCGTAGCTTCGTCAACAAACAAACAGCAAAATCAGGAACCAGTGTAGGATAGAGAGATGGCATCATATCTGCGACGTACGGAAGATCTACAGAGACTCAAAACACGGGATCTCATTATGCAGAACACGGATGGGACCTATCCGGCCCCTGGATCTGTGGCCGTAATGGGAATCAATGGAGTTGTTCAATGGGATGAAACGGGATCTACAACATTTACTGTATCCATTGATGCATCAGGATCCTATACTCTTCCGGGTACTTCGGCGAATGTGTATAAAATGGGATATCGCCTGTATGGGGGAGGGGGGGGTGGAAGTGGTGCATATTTTGAAGGTCAGTCTGGTGGAGGAGGTGGGAGTGGTGATTACATAACTGGGGAAATACATATACAGGGTGGTACAACCCTTACATGTGTAATCGGAAGCGGGGGAGTAGGTGGGTTAGGGGGTCAGGATATGGAAATCCCTACACCAGATATTCCTGCTACAAGTGGGTCCGATGGCGGAAATACTATTCTCACCCTTCCTGTGACTTTTTCGCCTTCTGTTATTACAGCAAATGGAGGGTCTGGATCTGTTGTGTCTGTTGGTACAAATCCCTCTAATGGGGGTTCAGGTGGGGCATATGGGGGTGGAGGTGGCGGTGATGGATCAGGGATATATCTTGGGGGTCTTGGAGGTGTCGGTGCAATTGCGAATGGTCAAAATGGGACCGCAAATGGTGGTCCAGGCGGATCCGGCGGAGGTGTAAATAATGGTGGATCAGGATCAGGTGGGGGTGGT
>JACCDG010162023.1_pt1 | contig 69881 bp, 67 predicted proteins | sample 7442471 | NCBI WGS metagenome assembly JACCDG01 (sample SAMN15323444, study PRJNA562643) | freshwater metagenome | isolation source: river surface water | place: USA:Blue River Watershed | collected 2017-08-17 | reverse complement strand
TCATCCATCACGCGGCGTCGCTCCATCAGACTTTCGTCCATTGTGGAAGATTCTCGACTGCAGCCACCCGTAGGTGTATGGGCCGTGTCTCAGTCCCATCGGTGGGGAACAGGCTCTCACCCCCCCTAGGCGTCATAGCCTTGGTAAGCCATTACCTTACCAACTAGCTGATACCGAGCAGGCCGTTCAGAGAGCGAAAAACTTTACCCAACACAACTCTTATCACAATGGAAAAACCATTCCGATAACAGTAGTGCTGGGACTATCGGGAATTACCCCGTCTTTCGACGAGCTATGCCCGACTCTCCGGTACGTACCCACTTATTACTACCTCGTCTGCCGGTTGCCTTGCGGCCCCCTTGACTTGCATGCCTTATCCACGCCGCCAGCGTTCATCCTGAGCTAGGATCAAACTCTTAGTAAGAAGACATCACTTAGTGATGCTTCATAATCGATACGGGACAAAAGAAAAAACAGTGTTTGTTTGCTGTGCATATATGCGTCTCTATTTAATTTTCAAAGGACTCGCCCCTTCAAGTTCAAGAGCGTTTCGCTATTATACAGATGCCGTTTAGTCTGTCAAATGGCTCTATTACAAGAAAATGTGGAGTTTTTGTGTATAAAAATCCCCTAACAAAAACAAAGTGAGGCAACATACCCACGAAACCAAAAAAATGTACTCGAAAAACTACTTCACAGAGACCTCTCGATCATTCGTACAACACCTTATATGACACAAAATATAATGTGAGAAAAACATGCCTATTAATGCACCTCCTTTTCTATTAAATCCCGCACACAATTCATTCCCAGTAAGATCCGCTTGTAAGGAAACCAGCCCATCAAAACTGACGGGCTGGTTTCTATCTCGTGGTTCTAGGTACACACAAACCTGTGACAATTTTTTGAACAAGAAACAAGGATGCTTTTGTGTGTTTAAAAAACAAGTTGACGTATCAACTAACGGAAACACGTCATACCACAAATAAAATCTGGGTCATTCTGCCGTTGACCATGGATACGCCATGTTCCATTACTATTACGATCAATCGCGCAGTACGAACCCGGATAATCTGAGTTCGCAAAATCGGGACCAAGGCGTGTCAACCCACAAAACGTATATGCAGAAGGTGTAGTCAATGATTGTGTAGTATTACGTACAACATTGATTGAATAATAATCATAATCAGATACCACAAAAGACGCCGTCGAGGATGCCCAATATGCAGTTCCATCGGCATTCGAAGTGAGTATTCTGCCCGCCGATTGGGTCCCATCCTGAATTTGAACATTACCTACCACGTGCAACTTTGCCGTTGGTGTCAACGTACCAATACCAACACGCCCATATCGCACAAGAAGACCATACGTATAAGGATTCCCTCCAGCATCAACAGCATTTAATTGCAAATTACCTGTTTTTATTTGAGCCTCAGCACTCACGTTCAGTGGAGCAGCAGCATTACATCCTGGTGGCGCACACGGAGCTGGAAATTGAGCCAGAGCTGGTAGTGAGAATGTGATAATGCCTACAAAAAGCCCGAGTGCAAAGGAAAGAGACCCTCGCATCAATACGTCCTTTATCACTTGGCTCACCTTTATTCGTTTCAACATATTTAGTACGTGTCTTTAATTAATAACGATTACTAACTTTTTATCAAACCTATTCAACAGATACTTTGCTTAAATTATCTAACATTTCCTTTTCAGTCATACCACCACTAACAACAGTTTTTTTTGTATCAATCTTCTCAAGATTTTGTTGATACCCCTCAATGGGTGGCGCAACTCTATCAGGGATACTCTCATCAATCTTTTGCAGATTAACAAGTTGCTCTTCATGAGAATCGATTGGTAAATCACCGCGGGATAATGCGATAATCAAAAACCACCCGAGCAACAAACCACACAGTGCAGCAAGGAGCACCGCAACAACTGACATTCGATACCTGTTCCCTTGCACAGGCGGCATATAAGCATCTGGGATGTACTCTGACATACAAAACAATTATACCCTTAGCACCTCACAATAAAAAGCAATATATGTGCACGACTCTTCCCCTGACAGCCACCCCTTCTTACTTCAGAGGTTGTTTTTTAGTCCATTCATACACAGTCACAAGCAATGGAGAAGCGATACAAACAGAAGAATACGTCCCCACAAAAATACCCATCATGAGTACTAGAGAAAACGACTTTGTTGATTCTGGACCAAAAAAATACAGTGCAATAACAGATAGCAATGTTGAAAATGATGTATTAATGGATCGAATAAACGTCTGCGAAATACTCGCTCCCACAATAGACGCGAATGGGGTCTTCCCTCCTAATTGAGCGTCTAAACGAAGATTCTCCCGAACCCGATCAAACACCACAATAGTGTCATGTACCGAAAACCCGAGCACTACTAGTAACGCAGTTACAAAAAGTGTATCAACCTCAAAACCTGCGATGTAACCAAGAAACGCAAATGCTCCTGTTGGAATAAATACATCATGGAACAACGCCACAACTGCTATAACCCCATACTTCCATGAAGCGACCGGCTTACTGACCTTACGAAAAACAAAAGCAACAAACATAACAATCGCAATAAGCACCAGACCAATTGAAATGTATGACTTTTGAGCAGCTTCTTTACTTAAAATAGGCCCGACTGAATCAATACGCCCAATCGAGGCATATTGAAGCGTACCAAGCACCGCTGTCACTTGAGATCGTTCATTATCAGACAATGTTCTAGTACGAATGAGATGTCCTGTATCAGTAGTACGAATAGAAATATCTCCCAAATGAAACGGTTCAAATATTACCTGTATTTCCTCCACGGTTGGTGCAGAAGCAGTAACTGTTTCTGGTATTTGATATATAACTTCAATAAGCGAGCCCCCTTTAAAATCAATACCCAATTTTAATCCCCACACAGAAAGAGCCGCAAAGGTTGATACAATGAGCGCCACTGAAATCCCATAAAACCACCGCCGATGGGTAATAATCCACATAAAATTATTTATTAAAAAAACCGTTTCCGAATAAGAAATCCGCGTATTTGCCACTTGTTCGCGGAACAATCACCTTAAGAAGCGTGCGAGACATTGTTAATGCAGTAAACATGGACACCAGGACACCTAAAAGAAAGACAAGTGAAAATCCACGAATAATATTTGATGACGCGAAGAAAAATAAAATGACTGCAGTAATGATCGAGGAAAGATTACTATCTCGAATCGAAAGCCATGCTCGAGAGAAACCATGATCAACCGCGTCTTTAATACTTGCCCCTTTCTGACGCTCTTCCTTCATACGCTCAAAAATCAAAATATTTGCATCAACCGCCATACCCAAAGAGAGCACGAGGCCAGCAATACCGGCAGCAGTGAGTGTTACTGGTATGACCTTAAAGAGCGCTAAGTTGAAAATAATATACGCAAATAACGCACCTGAAGCAATCAAGCCCGGCAACCGATACCACACGATCAAAAATAATGCCACAAGCACAAATGATACAATGCCCGCCAGCACACCGGCATTCGTTGCTTCCTTACCAAGAGTTGGACCAATTGACTGAGTAGAAAGAAGTGAAATAGGAAGTGGAAGCGCACCAAAATTAAGATCCCGAACCAACTGACGTGCCTCTTCAGGAGTAAAACGACCGGTAATAACTGCTTCTCCGCCCTTTATTTCTTCATTTATATTTGGAGCACTTTTCAAATCCCCATCAAGGAAAATGGCAAGTGGTTTACCGATATTTTCCCGAGTAATTTTTGTAAATAATGCTTCACCTTCATCAGTAAACATTAAAAGAACTTCTGGAGAATTTGTTTGGGGATTAAAGGATAATTGCGCTCGCTTTACCTGCTTACCCGACAGACCAGTCGCGACTGGATATAACGTCGCGGGTGTTACACTTGCCACCGATGTAGCAGAAAGAGATGAAAAAACTTTCTCATCACGTAATTTAAATTCAAGAGACGGTGTCTTACCGATCATCGCTACAGCCTGCCCAATATCAGTCACCCCTGGGAGTTCCACAATTAAGCGATTACCGCCCCCTGTTCCTAATACACCCGAACGCTCTACTTGGACTAGTGGCTCAGAAACCCCAAATAGGTTTACTCGTCGTTCAATAACGTCACGCAACGATTCCATCGCTTGAGGTATATCAGATGGTGTTGTTAATGACGTATCTGCCCCATACACAAGATGTGTTCCCCCATCAAGATCAAGGCCTAACCGAAAAGGAAACGACGATTCCGGCGACTGTGTCGCTAACACAAACCATCCTACTAAAAAACTACCAGTAAGAACCAACGCAGCGCCAATAATTCTCTCTTTCATAAAGTGGGGCTTATTATATCGAGTTTTAAAGATGAAGCAAATAAAAAACCACCTACTCTACATTTGGCGAGGCTACATACTTATAAAAATTTCCGTGAAGGAATACACTTTCTCATACACGATGAACACACAGATTTGATTATATTCACACACCTCTTCGAATTTGGAAGGTTTCTACAAAAACTGACCTAGGAGGTTTTGAATTATTTATAATTTTTAACAAAGTAAAACTCTATACCTACACTACCTTGTATATCTTTTTTAATTCACTAATCCCCTCCGCAAATGTTACTTCTGGCGTCCACCCGAGGATCTTTCTAGCAGCTGAATTGTCAGCAAGGGTATCATGTGGCTCTAATCGTGCCGGTATATATGTCACTGGCCCTCCAATCGCCTTTGCCACATCAAGAACAGAAATGTTTTTCCCTGCACCAATATTGAATACCTCCCCTTTACCCACACGAGCGCTTTTAGCTGCAAGAATATTAGCCTTCACCACATCGCGGACATGTGTAAAGTCGCGCGTCTGTCGACCATCCCCAGTAATAGTCATTGGTTTTCCTTCCATACGTTGCTTCAAAAAACGTCCAATCACTAGGGCATATGCCCCCTCAGGATTAAGTCGTGGACCGTATACATTAAAATAACGAAGTGACACAGTCTCTAACCCATATACTTCATACCACAACCGCATATACAGCTCACCAATATACTTCTGAAGACCGTATGGACTTTTTGGTGCTGCTCGCATTGTTTCAACAAGAGGAAGTATTGGTTGATCACCATAAGCAGAACTCGAGGCAGAATAAATGACACGCTTGACTCCCGCTTGTTGCGCAGAAATCAACACAGAAAGCGTCCCGTCAACATTTGCCACATGCGTATTAAATGGCTGTTCAATCGAAAACTGCACACGTGGCAATGCTGCCAAATGAAATACATACAACGCTCCTTTCATAACATCAAGAAGACGGGGCTGATCGTTTACATCAAATACATGCAGTGCCGCTTTCTTATGTACCTGTTCCCTCTTACCATATGAAAGATTATCAACAACACTAACCTCATATCCTTCCGCAACTAATGCATCAACCAATGTACTCCCAATAAACCCTGCACCTCCAACCACAACCACCTTACCTTTTACAGCACGACCTTTCTTCATAATGGTAGCTATTATTTCCCAACGCGCATCACTAACGTTTTTAATGTCTTAAGACCGATAACAATATCAAGTACTAGGGAACGATTTTTAATATAATATAGATCATACGAAAGTTTTTCTTTTGTCTGGTGCACCGCCACACCATGATGCGGATGGTTTTCATGATAGAGCTGTGCCCATCCAGAAAGTCCCGGTTTAATCAGATGGCGAATATTGTAATAAGGTATCTCCTCTTCATACAATTTTACAAGCGCTGGCAACTCTGGACGTGGACCAATAAGTGACAAATCTCCTCGCAAGACATTCCATAACTGTGGCAACTCATCAATACGAGTCTGACGAAGAAATGCTCCAACACGAGTAACACGATTTGTATTATGCACACCATACCGTCCCCCATCATCAGTGAGCATTGATCTAAATTTAATAATACGCACAGGAACATTGTTCTGCCCCACACGTTCTTGAAAAAGAAAAACCGGTCCACCATCTTCAAGTTTCAATGCCAACGCCACCAACGGATAGGCTGGCAACGAGAGCAGGAATAACAACCCTCCTATGAACAAATCCATGATGCGCTTAGCGGTATCATAAGCAAGGTGAGGTGCATTCGAAATGTTTTCCAAGAACCAATTGTATTGAAGCAACGAAATAGGAACTCGATCAAAAATGTCTTCATAGAGACGATTAGCGTCAGCAAAACGAACCTTTGAAAAAATAAGGTTATACAGGTGTGGCAAAATACGCTCAACTTTACTATTACGCAGGTCAACGGCCACCAATGACACCTCTTCGGCATATACCTGTTTTGTAATATCTTCGGTCGCATCAATGCCATCAATTTTTTCTAAATCAATGGATGAAATAAAACGAAAACGGTACCGACTATTACCGTTCACCTCATCTCGAAGTTCGCGCATTTCTTCTCCCGAACCAATAAGAATCGCGTGTGCCTTCTTACCAGCCGACCACATGGTCGGCGCAAATGTTCTCCACGCCAAAATAAAAGGAAAAGAAATGACCAAATACATAAAAAGAATTGTTTTGGGAGCAATACCAAACAACGGGAGAAGGTAGAAGAACGTCACAGCAAACATCGCATTAATAACCTGCGCGGTAAACACCACCGTCGGTAGTCGCTTGCGAAAGAGAGTCGTATGTTTTTCGTACAAACCGGCAGTGAAAAATACCATCACCCAAACAGCAAACAATATAGCGAATGGCTCAATGTGCAAGAAAAATAACGCTCGATCCGGAACTCCTTGGTATCGAAAAAGAAGCACAAACCAAAGAGACAACACAAAAATGACGATATCTCCTATAAATAGCAGGAGCGCCTCACGGCGACTCGAAAGATTCATGGAACAAGTATACCCACGGCACAAAGAGCCGCAACATGAGCAGAGGTCTTTTTATTTTTACAATTACGTGGTATAATTTTACTCATGTTACACACCCAGAACAGACAACGCACCATCCACCTCGTCATTACAAAGGGAAACTGGGGTGGCGCCCAAACATACGTGTTTGACTTAGCGAAAAAACTGCACGCTGACAACTACAACGTACTCGTACTACATGGCGCAGGGACCGACCTACCAGAAAAACTCGCCGGGTGTCACATCAACACCAACCGCCTTCCTCACCTTGGGAGAGATATATCACTTTTTGAAGACATACAAACTCTTATCGAGCTCTACCGTATATTCGCCAACAAAGATACTAAACCTGATATCGTACATCTCAATAGCTCAAAAATTGGGGGCATTGGCGCCCTCGCGGCAAGAATTGCTGGTATCAAAAAAATAATTTTTACCGCACACGGTTTCGCGTTTAATGAAGATCGTCCCCACTGGCAACGTATGCTCCTTAAAATCCTCACATGGATTACTCTTATACTAAATACAGACACTATTTGTATTAATAAAAAAGAATACACTCAGGCAAAAAAATTCTGGTTTACTAAACAGAAACTTCATTACATACCTATCGGCATTGATGTGACCGAACAACATGCCCCACTCTTTATTCAAACCAAAGAAAAAGCGGTTGAGGCACTCGAACAAAAAATAGGCACCTCTCTACCAAAACATACGCCAATAATCGGAACCATTGCCGAACTAACTAAAAACAAAGGACTTGTGTATGCAATCAATGCTATGCAACACATACCTGACGCACTATATATTATTATCGGAGGAGGTGAAGATGAAGAGCGATTACGCCAGGCCATAAAAGAAAAGAAGCTTGAGCACCGAATTATCTTGACCGGCTTTTTACCAAACGCCAAACAATACCTAAAAGCATTTGACATATTTCTCCTACCCTCCCTAAAAGAAGGCCTCCCCTACACACTGCTTGAGGCGGGAAGCGCCTTTTTGACCGTTGTAGCCACAGATGTTGGTGGCATACCAGAACTTCTTGGCAACAATGAACGCGGAATGATCATACCACCAAAAAATAGTGATCGTATCGCTAAAACAATAATCACACTTCTTGCGCACAAACCTCAACGCGAACAATACGGAACGGCATTAGGAACGTACATACAAACGTACAATTTTTTAAATACCTATACGAAAACAGTATCTGTATATAACACAACACGGCTACGTCGGACCAATAAATTCATTGCGCACTTCCTCGCGATGAATGACCCGTCGGTATTTACCCATACCAGAAAGAATACCGAGCCCCGCAAATTCAGTGAGCAAATGAGAACCCCCATAACTCATGAAAGGGATAGTTAACCCGGTCACAGGCAGTAAGCCAATATTCATGCCGACATGCACCATAAACTGACTGATTAAAAAAATTGCAAAACCTGCCGCATATAATGTTTCAAAATTAGAAGCACCAAAATAACTTGCGCGGAGTATTCGCCAAAAAAGAACGCCATATAACGTAAAAAGAAGTATGACTCCAACAAACCCCCACTCCTCCGCAAATGAAGCAAAAATAAAATCGGTCTGATACTCGGGTAAAAATTGCAAACGTGATTGAGTACCAAAACCAACCCCCTTACCAAATACCTGTCCGGAACCAACAGCAATCGTCGACTGATATGCATTGTATCCCGCACCTTGGATATCAGTTAACGGAGAAATAAACGTCATAATCCTTTGCTTTTGATACGGTACAAATACGCTAGTCCATAAAAAAATAAAAGCCCCGACACCAGTTGCTGCAACAAAAAAGAGATGCCGTTTATTCATACCGGACAACAACACCATACCGAGCCATATTGCGCCAATAATAATTGCCGAGCCAAAATCAGGTTGTAATAATATAAGAAAAAAAAGAATACCCGCATATATACTTGAAGTTACAATATGTCCCCAATGACCAATCTCAACATGGCGACGTGAAAAATATTTTGCCAATACTAAAATAAGTACAATTTTTGCAATATCAGATGGTTGAAAAGAAAACCCACCAAAAGAAAACCAACTTTGTGCGCCTTTGACTGTCACACCAATAACTGAGACAGCGAGCAATAATGACACGATCACACTATATAGAGAAATCAAAACCCATGTTTTCCTAAAAGACCGATAATCCACCTGCGCCAGTAATACATATACGCCAACAGAAATGCAGAGCCACAGCACTTGCCTAAAAAATACTGAGCTCTCGCCAGTAAACGAATACATAGTCACCAGACCAGCACCAACCAACACGACCGCCACAACTAACGTTGTCCAATCAACAACCACTCCTACTGTTTTCAAAAAAGTTGAAAAAAAACGAACACCCATAGAAACAGCCTATCAGTAGTGTTCACCTGGAAACAAGTGGACGTTAATATCAATGCCAGATGTGCTTGTTTTTCGACAAATCGACGTTGCAATAGCACGATAAATGTTTGTGAGGGTGTCTGGAGTTGCCGCGGGGTAATATGAAGCATACCCGGAAGCAACCTGCCGCAAAAAATAATCATTCACCTCACTACCTAAACCAATGGTGTAAATAATAACACCTCTCGTTTTTAAATCATCAGCAACCGACAATGCGTAACGTTCAGCGTATGCGGGATCCCCTTCTTGTTTCGGATAATTTGCAATACCATCAGTTAACAATACTACTACTCGCTTAGAATCAGGATTATGTCTCTCTGAAAAAAGTTCATCACGCGCATACTCAAGACCTCCACCAATATTAGTTTGCTGCACTACACCATCGCCAATCGCAATCCTTGTTACAGCACTTTTTGCTTCATCTCGGTTTATTGTTAAAAATTGATCAGGCGGACTTGAAGCGGCCGTAGCAAAAGATATAACAGAAGCTTGATCTCCAGGTGAAAAAAGATCGAGAAATGCCACCGCGGCACTCTTTACATCAGTTAATGGTTGCGGGGGCGTAGTACCATCATCATCCATGCTACTGGAACGATCTAGAAGAATTACCACATCAGCCGGTGACTCACAATAACCAATCTCGACCGGAAACGGTTGTGGCCACGTAAACATAACCGGCGCAGATTCATTCGCCTCAAGCGTTTCTATAATTGTGCGTGACGCACCAATCGCGTTGCCTCGTTTATCAAACACTACCGCTGTTACGGGAACATCTTGAAGTGTTACCAATGCATTATTCCGTACCAACGCCTCAAGGCGAGGACGAAATTCTTCGCCTGACAAAACACGATTCGATACTATAACATCCGGAACTGTAGTATCCATTTTCAAGAAAACTGGATCAGCCGTGAACGAAAAAGAAACATGCGTAGGATCCCGTTCAATATAAAAACCCCCTTCAAATATGATCAGACTTTCCCGAGGACGAACACTAACGAATCCGTGCCGTTGTGCAAGCAACACCCCCCCTTTATCAAATAATTGAAATACATAGGGAACATTTGCCGCACCTGAGTTTTGATTTGGATTCTCTATACGAGCAGCAACACTCCACAAAGAGTCGGTGACTTTAAATTTCTGTGTCCACTGTACAATAAAAGGTAAAGAGTCACTCGGACATAACAACACACATGGACCGCCGCAATCTATACCTTCTTCTCCTTGATTTCTTTTTCCATCCACACAAGAAGGCGGTTCGTACAAATACAATACTGTTGGTATGCCAACCATCAAAAAAACAACGAAGCTCAGGGCTGACACATACATTGCCCGTCGACGAACTGACCATAAAATCATACACACAGTATAGCGCGTATTAGAAAAGCAAAAAAAGCAGCGTTACCCTGCTTTTTGCGAACTACACAAAAACCATTTCAATACTTTGTGTTGGCGACTACCTACTCTCGCCCTTACGGACTACCATTGGCACTACGATGCTTAACTGCTCTGTTCGGAATGGGAAGAGGTGTACCCATCGCGTCAAATCACCAACACAAAAAATTCAAATGTCACTTTATGTACTATGTACCTTGTTTCAAACTAACTCGATCTACCTCACGAGTCTTAATCCGAAACATAACACACAAGAATTATTATGAAGAATGCATATTTTCTTTGAGAACGTATATTTCGCGCAAAGCGAAATACGTGATTACCACATTTCCTAATAGGAATCGGCTAATTAGTACTCCTCGGCTAAACGCATTACTGCGCGTGCACCTAGAGCCTATCAACGTAGTCATCTGCTACGAGCCTCAAACGATTCCTCATCTTGGGGACGGCTTCTCTCTTAGATGCTTTCAGAGATTATCCGTTCCGGACATAGCTACGCTGCGATGCTCCTGGCGGAACAGCAGCCACACCAGCGGTCCGTTCGTTTCGGTCCTCTCGTACTAGAAACGAATCCCCTCAAGAATCAACGCCTGCAGTAGATAGGAGACCAACCTGTCTCACGCATGTATTCACGAATTACGTCGTGCATTGGACTATACCTTTATCTTTTATGCTTTTTGCACAGTCAGATAATCAACATGTAGTCTCTACGGGTTAATTCGTCTTGCCCATACCATGAACAAGATCAAACCATTCCCTCGGAATTGCCCTCGCGTATAACGCGGTCGGGTTTTACCGATATCAGTTGATATTTCTCCCACACATCCAATAACGGACGTGTTCTACGGGAAAGACATACATATTTCTATGTATGACCGCCATGATTAAAGTTTAATAATAACAGTAGATATTTCACTTATTCCTCGCGGTTCAGACTGTCCGAGAGACGATTATACAATCATCTACCGAACGGTCTGAACCCAGCTCGCGTACCTTTTTAATTGGCGAACAGCCAAACCCTTGGGACCTTCTCCAGCCCCGGGATAAGGTGAGCCGACATCGAGGTGCCGAACTCCGCCGTCGATTTGGACTCTTAGGCGGAACTAGCCTGTTATCCCCGGAGTAGCTTTTATCCGTTAATCTCTGGCCGCGTCGAACGCGAACCATCGGTTCACTATGTTCTGCTTTCGCACCTGTTTGAGATGTACCTCTCACAGTCAAGCTGGCTTCTGCCATTACACTATCGGCACGGTTTCCATTCGCGCCTAGCCAACCTTAATAAACTCCTCCGTTACGTTTTAGGAGGATAGCGCCCCACCAAAACTGCCCATCAGGTAGTGTCCCCCGCCGTTTTTGCCGTCGGGGTTAGAAAATACATCACTTAAGAACGGTGTTTCATCGACGAGTCCAGGCTGCCCGAAAGCAACCCTTCAACCTCTCCCGTCTACGCTACGCATAAGAAACGTATCCTCAATACCAAACTACAGTAAAGCTTCCGGGGTCTTTTCGTCTATCTGCAGGTAACCGGCATCTTCACCGGTATTGTATTTTCACCGGGCGAGTCTCCGAGACAGTTGCTCAGTCGTTACACTATTCGTGCGCGTCAGAACTTACCTGACAAGGAATTTCGCTACCTTAGGACGATTATAGTTATCGCCGACATTGACCAGGGCTTACAACAGTCACCCCTACCCTTACGGATAAGAACGCCGTTGTTTGACCTTCTGGCATTGGTCAAGTGTCACCCCCTATACATCCACTTACGTGTTCGCAGGGAGCTGTGTTTTTGATAAACAGTCGCCAAGCATACTTTCGCTGCGCCCCCGCCTTGCGGCAGGGGAGGCCTTATCCCGAAGTTACGGCCACTTTTTTGCCGAGTTCCTTGGAGACCCCTCACCCGTTCGTCTTGGTCTACTCGACCTGATCACCTGTGTCGGTTTGCGGTACGGTTTTCGATCGGTTGTGCTTAGAGGGTTTTCTTGGAAGCCTGCTTTGTTGAATTCCCGTCGGTTTCCCTTCGGTTCTTCACGATGCTTTTGGGTGTCATTAAAGACGGACTTCCGGATTTTCCTGGAAATCACCTACGCATCGCAAACACAAATCCAATAATGTGCTCAACATACTAGACTCCGTCACCTCATCGCACCGATCGAAAGTCACGGAATATTAACCGTGTGTCCATCAGTTACGGCGTTCGCCATCACCTTAGGACCGACTAACCCTTGGACGATCGACGTTGCCAAGGAAACCTTGATCTTTCGACGTGCGGGATTCTCACCCGCATTGCGGTTACTTGTGCCAACATTCTTACTTCTGCACGCTCCAGCATGGGTCACCCCTTTGCCTTCATCGCAGAGCAGAAAACTCTCCTACCGCTTACAGACTTCATTGAGGATCCCAACACGACTTTGTTGTGTTGGGAAATACAGTCGGAGGGAAGGCGTAAGTCACTCTTAGCTTAATAAAGACCGTTATAGTTACGGCCAACAAAAGCGAGAATACCTCCCCACCGACAAAAGAACAAACATGATTTGGCTCGGGTGAAAGGACTCGAACCTTCAACCTAATCGTTGGTGACGATGTGCTCTACCGTTGAGCTACACCCGCCCAAAAAATCCTCAATGAAGTCTGCAAGCCCTCGCCTTCGGTACTACACTTAGCCCCGATTATCTTCGGTGCGAAATCTCTGAATAAGTGAGCTGTTACGCTTTCTTTGAATGATGGCTGCTTCTGAGCCTACATCCTTATTGTCTTAGAAATTTCACCTCCTTGTGATGCACTGAGTGTAGATTTAGGGACCTTAAGCGGAGATCATGGGCTGTTTCCCTTTTGTCCAGTGGAGCTTAGCCCCCACGGACTTACTGCCGTATTATAACTTCCGGTATTCGGAGTTTGATAGGTCTAGCGAGCTTTCGCCCTGTCCAGACCTTCCAGTGCTCTACCCCCGGAAGGATCACACGACGCTATGCCAAAACATATTTCGGAGAGAACCAGCTATTACCAGGCTCGATGAGCTTTTCACTTCTACCCACAAGTCATCGGAAAGTTTTGCACTGCTTACCCGTTCGGGCCTCCTCCGCGATTTCTCGCGGGTTCACCCTGCTCATGGGTAGCTCGCTCTGGTTTCGGGTCTGATGCATACCACTAACGCGCTATTCACACTCGGTTTCCCTGTGGCTCCAGCTGGGTTACAGCTTTAACCTAACGCGGCATGCAACAACTCGTTGGCTCATTCTTCAATAGGCACGCCGTTGCGGACTGCACACTATGCACCCACACAAACTATTGTACTAAGAAGGGCGCCTTGGATCGTGTTCGCTCGCCACTACTAACAATCCAAGGCACGAGAGGTACAACCTCTCTACCCAAAAAATGTGTGATGCACACTGTGCAGCCCGCTTCGACTCCTTGTAGACGTATGGTTTCAGATCTATTTCACTCCCCTTTACGGGGTTCTTTTCACCTTTCCCTCACGGTACTTGTTCACTATCGGTCTCAAAAAGTATGTAGCCTTACCGGTTCGTTCCGGCAGATTCCCTCAAGCTATTCGTGTCCTGAGGTACTCAAGAATAGAGACAAAAAAGCTGTGATAATTTTCACTTACGGGACCGTTACCCTCTAGGGTTCAGCGTTCCAGCTGATTCAGTTAACTACACAGTTTGTAACTTTTCTCGCTTAAAAAGCGACGTCTCTACCTTACAACCCCCGATCTGCACTTCACAGCGCAGTAAAGCACTGTGAAGTGAAGATCGAGTTTGGGCTCCTCCCGTTTCGCTCGCCGCTACTAAGGGAATAACTATTGTTCTCTTTTCCTCCGGGTACTGAAATGTTTTAGTTCCCCGGGTGTGCTCCTCAACGCTTGCGCGCGAGATTATCTATATCACTACAGATAGGGTTTCCCCATTCGGACATCTTCGGATTAACGGTTGCTAGGCACCTCCCCGAAGCTTATCGCAGCCATGCCACGTCCTTCATCGCCTTTTTGAACCAAGGCATCCACCATACGCCCTTCATGTTTCCTATTAGGAAACATGGTAACCACGTCCCACTCTACAAAGGTGGGAACGTTCTCAATTTGTTTTGATTCGTCACACACATTGCTTTGCGTGTGCCGAATTCCTGCATTCTTCATTGTTCCAACTACGCAACAAGACCCCATTCGTATACTGACAATGGAATATTACGCGTTGGCATGGACTCCACGATCCTCTCGGAAGTGTTTGGGAGACAAGCTTTCGGCTTATGCTACCTGAGTCTTTTTTCAAAGTGTCAGTATTCAACCGTACCCCCCTTCTCACAAAAAACCGCTCCGTTACCGGAGCGAGCACGAATCACGCGGATGCGCTTATCGTATTAGCTCCGTGAGATTAGGGTAATGCAACATATAGGGTGTTCTCCAGTATACGCATAGGCTTTTTCCTGTCAAATCCTTGTATTACAAAACATATACAAGCAACATAAAGTATACCAAATCACATAAAAAACGATCCTTACCTAAAGTAAGGATCGTTTTTTTTCAGAAACAATTTAAACTAATCCTTTTTAATTTCACCCCGAATCTTTTCTATATACCGAGCTGCCGCCTCTTGTCCTCCAAGACCAAATGAAAGTCCTACCCCTAGTGCGAGCGCAATAATAATCCCTTGGAACAAAGCTTGTACAATTTCTGCGGCAATACCCAACTCATACAATGCCGCAATAAAGGCGAAGATCCAAATAGCCCACTTCGCAACGGTACCGAGCAAATTAGCCGCCTTCACTCCTGCGGCTTTCGCCGTCCCTACAATTGCCCGCTGCACTGCTTCAGAAATAAGTGCTGCGACCAAAATAATCAACACCGCACTAATCGCGTTGGGCAAAAATTCATTGGCAACCTGCGCGAGAAATCCAGTTACCTCGTTGAGACCTACCAACGAGAGAGACGACACAAGAAAAATAACAATAATAAGCCACTTCACCAATGCACCAAGAAATGCTCCCGCGTCAAGGCGAAAACCACCACGAGCAAGGAGTTCATCGGCTTTCACTGCCGCAAGCGCCCGATCAATTTTAACAGCACGCACAACTTGTGCTATCAAACGCTCAACAAGAGATGCAAACACCCACCCAAAAACAAGCAACACGCCGGCAACAATGAGCTTCGGCAACACCGTGACCAATCCGGTTATAATCGATTGGTAGGCCCCTTGTACCGCGCCTCCCAACAACGTTACAGTTATACCTTCCATATAAAATATAAAATTTACTATGCGACTAAAACGATACTAATATAGTATAACACTTACACTAATATTCTTTTATACCAATACGGTCCAAAATTTTCCGATGAGGATAATCAAGTACATCACGTACTAATTTATCAAACACACCAAGACGATATTTAAAATCATCTGTTTCTAAAATTGCATATCGAAGTTCTTTGCCTATCTCGGCCTCAAGGGATGTGACGACATTTTCTATCACTCGTTCCTTTAATTTGTCACCAACAAGAAATAGATCGACTCGTGACTCAGAATTTTGAATAAATACTCCAGCAACAGCAACAAACTTAAGCGTCCCAGCCCGCGCAAGCTTTTTAATAATCTGATTATCGGTAAAAAAAACACTGTGTACCAAAAGCGCTCGCAAATCAGTCAGGTATGGAAATACTGGATTGAGTTCCCATCCCTGACACCGTGTACGACGAACAACCCCGCCAACAACATCTTCTTTTACAAACGCCTTTTTCTGAACAAATCCCGCCTGTTCAAATAATTTAATATCTCGTCGTACCTCGTCAATCGACACTGCCGAACGACGGGCCACATCATTGATATCAAAAGCCATACTGGCATGGAAAAGAAACAATCTCATAATCTTCACCTTTGCCGTACCACCAAATAATTTTCCAAGTGTTTCCATGTGTTCAGTATATTTTTGATGGCGCTATTCTAACAGGTTATTTCATATTTCTTATATTGACGCATTTCTACTTCATTTGCCCGCTATAAAAATCAATAAAGAAAAAGTCGCCAATCAAGGCGACTTTTTCTTTTGCATTCGAACCAAAAAATTTATTTGTACGACACTTTTGCACCTGCAGCTTCAAGGTCCTTCTTGAGCTTATCTGCATCTTCCTTCTTCATACCTTCCTTGATAACTTTCGGAACAGCATCAACGAGATCTTTTGCCTCTTTCAAACCGAGAGAAAGTACCTCCTTCACCACCTTGATAACAGCAATCTTCTGAGCACCCGCATCGGTAATCTCAACACTTACAGTTGATGGACCATCAGCCGCACCTCCTGCAGCGGCACCCGCGGCCGGGGCAGCCGCAACCGCAGCTGCTGACACACCAAACTTCGCCTCAAACACTTTTACCAACTCGTTCAAATCGAGCACTGACATTTTCTCAATTTCTGCGACAATCTTTTCAAATTTCGCCGGCACCACAACAGTGGCACCCTCCTGTTTTACTTCTTCAGTCATTGTAATATCGTTATGTAATAGAATAAATGGAACACACTTACCTTATACTGATTTTGTTTTAGCAATCTGATCGAGCGCAATAACAAATCGCTGAATAGGTGAATTGATGATGTTGACGAACATACCACGAAGTACCGGTGTCGGTGGAATGGTGGCGATTGCCATCATTGCTGCAGCATCTTTATACACCCCATCAAAAATACCTCCCAGGATTTTTACTTTGCCATCGAGCTTTTTTCCTGCGGCAAACACTTCGCGTGCCGGAGCAACAAGATCTTCCGCATATGCAATTGCGGTCTGACCAGCGAGCTTGGGAGCCTCACCAGTCACCTTTATTGATGCAAGCGCTTTCTCAAGCAGCTTCTTTTTTGTCACCTTATACGACACACCTTGTGCCTTGAGGGTTTTGCGCATAAGAGTCGCATCAGCAACCGTAACACCGGAAAATCCGGCGAATACAACCGCCTTACTTCCCACGATAGCCTGCTCAATCCCCTCGCGAATGACTTCCTTTTGTTTTCGCGTAATAGCCATGTGATTGTAAAAGAATAAAATAAAAATCGACCTGTCCGGCCGGAGGAGAAATGAACAACATCTGATCAATATTGTCCGCCTCGGTAGGTTGCTTATGGCACTTAATTCACCTTTTGCGAGTGAAACCTACGGTCTTTGGCCGTACAAAAGACATACTACGGTAAAAAATGATTCTGTCAACTAATCAAAAGCCAATTAATCGTCGCATTATTCCTCCAACAAAATCACCGCTGCTGATTGGGTATCATCTTTTTTTATGCCATGAAGAAAAAGAAGTGCACTAAGGCTTACCCCGAGTACGCACAGGAACGTAATTACCATTTTTAAAAACATACGATCCTGCATATATTATTGGCTGCGACGATCAAGGTCAGCAATCAATTGTTTGAAATTGAGTGCAAAATCAGGTACCGTTTTCATTTGTGTCTCAGCAAAGAAGCGGGCCTTTTTGTAATCACCCATCACATCCCGATACAACTCAAACAGTTGCTGATTGATATACCACTCACCTGGGCTAATCTCAAGTGCTTTTTTATACGCCGCTTCGGCCTTAAGCGGCTCTTTTAGATGCCACCCATACACAAACCCCATATTGGCGAGAGGAAGTGCACTCTTTGGGCGCAGCGCTGCAGCATACTCATACGCCGGTATTGCTGCCTCATGATCATCAACCGATGAAAACGTGAGTCCGAGTTCAATCCAATCCATAAACACTGATGAATCTTTTTTAAGATTCTGTTGCAATTCCCGTATCTTCAATGCTGCCTGCTCTTTCAAAGGAGATACTGCAAAAGATCCGAATACTGGCTGTCGGTTTAAGTCTGGTATTGCCATCGTAGGCACCACCTGCTCTGAAATATCTTTAGTCACTTCAACCTGTAATCCGTTCTTTGCAAGTTCTTCTTGTATCGCAACAACGTCAGCAGGCAATGTTTCTACTTTTTTTGATGATTGCCACACAATATACCCCGCCACTGCAGCAAATAGTAGTGCAATCACAACAAATACATATATTCGATTTCCGCGAGAATTGTGATTATCGCTCGGAATAGCACCGTCTATTATATTCATTTCCATAATGATGAATTATACATAAAACACTACAAACAGAAAACCGCCCCTTTGGGGGCGGTTTTCTGGATCATCCAAAGTTCATCATGAGACGAACAGAGGACCACAAGTGATCAAATTTAGCGATTGACTGTCCATGTCTGGACTGAGAAGCTCTGGCCAACTGCCGGGAAGCCCGGGAGACCGTAGCTGTTTGTCCAGTCTGCATTGTCGTTGACTGCTGCAGTGTTCGTCGGAGTCGTTGTTGAGAACGGCGTCCAGATGAATCGTGAAGTCGCTGCGGTTGACGCATTGATATCTGCAACTGAGCCTACGAGACCAGCAAGCTGCGGATAACCTGTATCCGAGAGGAGCGCGAGTGAGAGCGAGTCAGAGTTACCTGAACCTGCTGTCAAACTTGCAGCCTTCAAGATGTAGGTCTTGGTGCTGTTTGCCGGTACAACACGAGCATTTGTCGTGTTATCGAAGGTAATCGTCAAGGTCTGTGAACCAGTTGAACCGACTGCATCTGCAGCTGAGCTGTTTGCAGCGATGCCGTCACCATAGAGTGTAAACTGTTTCATCGCAGCAGCAGTACCCGTCGTTGCGACTGAGAAGGTAACCTTCGTTACCAAGACATCGCGAGCATTCGGGTTAGTAACAGTGAACTTGTACAAGTCGGCACCTGCCGAGAGTGTGCCGCCAGTTGATGTGACTGCGAGTACTGGAACAGTTCGGAAGACACGAAGACCAGGGACTGACGTATCAGCTGAAGAACCAGAAACGTTTGTACCTGATGACGCACCGACGCCGTAGTTACCGTTAATACCGTTGTTGTCACCATCATAATTCACTACCACGAATGCGCCCGGCGTACCCTCAACAGCGCTGTGTGCTGAGAGGTTACCCTTCACGGTAATCGTGACTGGGTTACCATTGCTCGACAACAGAACACCATTACCAGAGAGCGTTGAGGTGGCATTATCACCAGAACTCAAACCAAACTGGGCCGTACCAACCTGCGTTGCACCATTCCAAAGCGTCACCGACTGACCAACAAGGTCTGCTGGTGAGTTTGAAGCGGTATTTGAGAGCTGGAGTGCAATCTGGCGGAGCCAAACATCTTCGTTCGTACCTGCAGCAAACTTAAGTGATGCGAGTGTAACACCCGTAGCACCAGCTTGTGCAGTTGTGTACGTAACTGCTGAGTCTGACGTCACTGTATAGCTACCACCGGTTGCAGCAGTCATGATCGTACCCAATGAATCATTGAGTGTCTCAGACACAGTCTGACCTGAGGTCAAACCAGTTGCTGCGGCGTAACTTGACTGCTGACCTGAGTCAAGACCCCATTGAACCGTACCTGAAGTTGCCGCCGTTGAGACGTTACACTTCAAAGAAATGGTCTTTGAGGAACCCTTTGAAACAACGAGACCTGTGCCATCAAAGGTGAACGTGGTGCTTGAGCTATTCGAGCTCGGATTCACCAAGTTACTACCTGAGGTGACTGCAGCTGCGCCGTCAAAGAGTTGACAATTGGTCAACTGATTCGAAGTAACAGTTACCGTATAGAGTGCGAGCGGGATAGAAGTCACACGAATATCTTCACCTGACTGAGATGCATCGAAGATATATTGAGCAAACTCAAAGCCTTGTGAACCAGCGATTACGCTGCGAGCTGTCGGTTGTGATGAAACACTGACCGAGAGTGCTGAAGCCTTGACTGTCATCAATGACGCAGTCACCGCGCTTGCTGGTGAAGGCGTAATAGTGTTGTTCGTGTTCTGACCTGTCACCGTTGTCCACTGTGATGAAGCGGTTGTTGAAGCCTGAACCGTATCTGATGACACGAAATCAGTGTTCAACTTACCCTTAAGCTGGATCTTTGTGATACCAACTGGGAAAGTAACTGTATCAGTGAAGGTGAGAGTACCACCCTGACCTGTTCCAGAACCATCGACCGGACCGGCAATAACCGCACCGTTCTGATCAACGATCGTAACCTGTTCAAGGTCCTCTACTGTATTACCGTTAGCAAATACATTGAAGACGATGCGGCCGACTGAAACCGGCTCCCCACGTACTTCAACCTGGAAACCACCAAGGACTTGATTTTGCACATTGACTGCAAGATTCTGAGCGGCGACCGCAGAGTCAGATGATACCGTGATAGTACCTGTGCTGACTGTCACTGTTGCGCCGTCATACCATGGGTCCTCCGTGTTGGTGAAGCAGCTCACGCCACTTGAACCACCACATGAGTTTGTCTGAGGCGGAATGATGCCGAAGTTGTAAGTTTCACCTACAACACCGATATCTGCACGTTTTGCAATATCAAATGCAATCGTGCGCTGTGAACCGCCAGTGATATCACCCTTGATTGAAATCTCCTTTGAGAAACCCTTATCAATGAGGATACCTGAACCGAAGGTTGAAGTGTAGTACTTACCATCTGATGACACCACTACGTCGTAGGCGGTGCCATCAACGTACGTCTTCACGTTTGAAAGGTCAGCTGATGAAGCTGAACCGATCTGGTTCCAACGAATTGACTTCAAGACAACCTTTTCGGTTGAACCTGCAGTCACACGTACACCTGAGAAGGTGTAACCGGTAGTACCAACTTCTTTTGTCTGTGCTGCACCTGGATCGGTGGAGCCACGCTGCATTGTTACTGAGCCAATTGAGAGTACCCCGTTAATTGTCTGTGCAGTACCCGTGATTGGGAGTGAGCCCGTCACAGTTGCCGGCGTGTTTATACCCACAACTGAAAGGGTTGCAATATTTCCTGCACCAACCGATGAACCCATGTTACCGGCAATGGTGTACGTGCGTGACTGACCGGCAGGAATCGTGAGAGGTTCAGTCAACGTTGTCTGATAGTTTGAGTTCAGAGTCTTTGCAATACCAACCTGTACGCCATTACTGTCCAAGAGGACAATACCAGAGAAGTCAGAGTTGGTTGAAGGACCACCGCGCTCAACAACGATGCCGTTGATACGAACATCGCCGTCAAAGCCTGCCGTGAAGGTTACCTTGGTAAACGGAACGCGTGCTGCGTTTGCCGGTGCCAAAGAAACTGCTGGCTGCTCAGGCTTGCTGACCATAAGACCAGTACCTGTCGGAACTGGTGTTGTGACACCGCCAGTTGAACCGGTAGTTGAACCACTGGTTGAACCAGTAGTTGAACCGCCCATTGCGCTCAACTTGGCGCGCGTTGCTGCACCAACAAAACCTGTACCAGTTGAAAGACCTACCGGGCTGAGTACTTCAGCTGCGTACTTGTTCTGAAACTTGATGACTGCCGCTTTGGTCGCAGGACCAAAAGTGGTGGTCTCCATACCTGGAGAACCTGCACCTGTTGAAGCGACACGGGTGTCTGCGCTCATGTTGAGAACCTTTTGAAGATTCTTAACATCATCGCCGCTGTCACCCTGCTTAAGGTTTCGACTGAAAACATAACCGGTTGAAGGGCCTGTTGATGGGCCACTCACCGTTGAAAGCTGAGCCTGTAGAGAAGAGATCGTTGCGAGAAGACTGGCGATTTGCGCCTGGAGCTCCTCAGCTGTCGCGGCTTGCGCCGGTGCAACTGCACCGCCGAAAACAAACGACACGGCCATTGAGAGGCCGAGCAATCCTCCAACGAATTGCTTCGTCTTTGATTTATATGTGATAGACATGACTAAACAAAACTTGTAATTAACTTCTAATAGTAATGAACGGACTGTAGAAGTTACGTACCTTCTCTTCGACGTGGAGAGAAATGTACGTTCATCAACTCTCGTACCGTACCGCAAAGTGTTCCCACTTTGGGACAGAACAAGCTGACTCACTATATTGTTGCACCTCCTCTCTTCCCACTTTTAAGGCAGGGAAAGAAGACAGTAAGAACAATCTAGCGTCTTTTGGAAAATGCGTGATGGGACATACTAACAATATCTGAACATTGCTTCAATGCACGCAACAAACTACAACGTTCGCACAACCACAAAAAGTGATTTGCGAAGCGCCATATACTCGCTATAGATTTGTCAACGAACAAACAAAACAGATATACGGCAATGCTTCCGGTACAGACCAGAAGCCTAAGAATAACAGTATTTCTGCGATAGGCAGTCTAGCATAGAACGTGCCAGAGCACCACCTGTGCCCAATTATAGAGCCATACACAAGAAGCGGCAAAGATATAAATGTGGATATCCAATAAAAGTTTGAGACTCGTCAATACATACAACACACGTACACCACAAAAGAAGATAAAATTTCGAAATTGGTACCTTATATTTTAATACCATTCATCGCCAACAAAAAACACACATTTTATCTACCCAAATATATAGTACATAAAGGTATGTGCACACCTAACTAACAATTGAGTATCGAGTCCACCGGCGCAACCCAGATTTTTTAATAATTCCTCGTGCGACCATAACAGACAATTCACGTTGAATGGTTTTTTCACTAATACCGGGTAAGACCGTAAGAAAGTCTTTGACCATTAAATCACTTTTTGTCTTTAATAAGGAAGATATCGCTTCTGTTCTACTTGAATTTTGAATTTTGTCCTTTATAACATTATCTTCTACACCTGAATTACCGACAGGCTTTTCTTGATTAATGTCTTTAATAACACTACTGTCCGAACCCTCACTTCGTGCCCCCGATCGAACATCTCCCCGTTTACCCCGTTTTAAAAAAGGTACCGCAAATGTTTGTGTATCGAGACGTAAAGAAGAGCCGGTACCTAACGTAACAACAAAACGAACAAATAATAGCAATTCTTTTCGAAGAATCGCACAATTTTCCCTTGAAATAAGAAATGATTCCGTAAGCGCCTCAAGCAAAGTAACCATACGGAGCACTATGGCGCCAATACGCGCAAGCAATGTACCACTCTCCCCATCTTCAGCTAAATCAAGAAGGGTGATTAATCGTACTAGCTCAACGGCTCCTTCGCGTACTGACCCCTTAGCTGGTTCGCTGTCCTTTAAATGGCGCGTGACCGCGTACAGTGCAGATACGATCCTATCTGTTTTTTTAAAGACATACTCCTTTGAATACGAGTCTCTTATGCCCCCTATTCCTTCCAGATTCTCTGATATTAGACCCTTGTCTTTTACAGAGTAATGTCCTTTTTGGTTACTAATATTCATGTCTTTTTGTTTATACAAACATCGTATTAAAGACATTATAGTACGCACGCCTGTGTACACAACTACCATAAACTCTCAGCTCGTGTCTCAGTGTGCCCACACACAAACAGCTCACAGCACCGTGTTATTATTGAGTATCAATATAAAAAACTCACATGGCCGCATCAAGGAAAAAAAATGAAACAACACCAGCTCTCAGACCAGAAACAAAGCGTGGCATTGCCTCGATTATCCTTTTCTTATTTGCAACTGTTAGTAGTCTTGCCCTTATCAACAAGGCCGGTGTTGCTGGTTTACTTATAAAAGAAAGTCTTACTAAGACGTTTGGTGTCGCCCTCTTTGTTATTCCACTCCTTTTGTTCTTAATTTCGATTTCCCTTGCATTCTCACTAAAACGATCATTTACGATACTCCGTTCTTCTGGCGCCCTTCTCTTCTTTATTTCAACGCTCGGTTTTGTGGCAATTTTTTCTGATAACAAAGGAGGGGCCATTGGAAACCTCCTTGCTAAACCACTCGTCCACCTCCTTGATATTGGAGGATCGGCAACACTCCTCGCTACGGGTATTCTCGTCTCGCTCTTTATTATCTTTGATGTGTCACTAATTGATATTACAGTACGACTTGAACGTGCATTTATTGCCTTCAAAAACAAGAAGCGTGAGCCTGCTATCATAGATACCACAAGTACACCGGAAGAAGCTCTAACGACACAAAAAAAACTAGATGAATCGCCTGAAGATATTGAAGAAAATATATCAGAAAGTGATACGTCCGAAACCTCTGAAGAAGTCGAGAGGGAACCGTCGTCGGGGAACGCTATAAATACCCTCGAGATACCTCGATCACAAGTCGTCACACTGGAGCCATGGGAGAACCCTCCCCTATCACTCCTTGAGCGGGATAGCGGAAAAGCAGGAAGCGGAGACGTAAAAGCAAAAATGAATATCATTAAACGTACCCTCCAAAACTTTGGTATTGATGTAGAAATGGATGATGTAACTATCGGCCCTTCGGTTACCCGCTACGCCCTGAAACCCGCGGAAGGTGTGAAGCTCTCTCGTATTGTTGGCCTGCAAGACAATTTGGCATATATGCTCGCCGCCCACCCTATACGTATCGAAGCTCCCATCCCAGGAAAGTCACTTGTAGGTATTGAAATACCAAACACCAGTAAAGCTACAGTCGGGTTAGGCTCACTCTTATCTCAAGATGAGTATCAAAAATCACCTCATCCTCTCCTTGCTGCAATCGGCAAAGATATCACGGGTACCGCACGCTTTGCCAACCTTGCAAAAATGCCCCATCTCCTAATTGCGGGCGCCACGGGTTCAGGTAAATCAGTTACCATACACGCTATTATTAACTCTTTACTTTATAAAAACGCACCTGAAGCACTACGCTTCATCATGATTGACCCAAAACGTGTGGAGCTTACCTTATATAACGGCATTCCTCATTTAATTTCACCAGTAGTGACTGACGCAAAAAAAACTATTGGCGCCCTACGTTGGGCTGCAAAAGAAATGGATCGACGATATGACATCCTTGAACAACACAGCGTTCGAGATATTCATTCGTACCAAACAAACGTATACAACCCCGCAATTGACGAATACAAAAAAACTTCCAAAGAAAAAGAAGAGGTAGCCGGCACAGAACTTCCTCCCGCCATGCCTTACATTGTCATCATTATTGATGAACTTGCCGACATTATGGCAACCTTCCCACGCGAATTAGAAGCATCTATTGTTCGTCTCGCACAGATGAGCCGCGCTGTTGGTATACACCTTATCTTGTCCACACAACGACCTTCTGTAAATGTCATCACCGGTCTCATCAAGGCGAACGTTCCAGCCCGCATCGCACTGCAAGTTGCATCTCAAATAGATTCACGAACTATCCTTGATATGAGCGGTGCGGAAAACTTGCTCGGCGCAGGTGACATGTTGTACTTATCAGCTGACATGTCAAAACCAATCCGTCTCCAATCAGCGTTCATATCAGAACCAGAGGTAAAAGGGACTGTGTCCTATTTGAAAAAAGCAGGAGCTGACCGTCTCATAACTCCAATAGATTTTGCAGCCGAACTCCAAGGAAAAGATGTGCTTTCGGACGGGGGCAAAGCAACGCTAGTAGATAGCGACACAGAAGATGAATTATATGAAGACGCCTTGGAAATCATTATGCGTGAGAATAAGGCCTCCACATCTCTCTTGCAGAGGAAATTGAGTATTGGATATGGACGAGCCGCAAAAATTATCGACCAACTTGAATCTCGGGGTATCGTGGGACCAGCAACCTCCGGAAGTAAGGCGCGCGAACTACTCACCCACTCAGGTGAAACTACTGGCGCAGAAACACCGAGAGACCGAATAGCACTCGATAACCTCCAGCCCCCGGAAGAGACCCAACCCACATGATCGGCGCACGCTCTCTACTAAAAAAAATCTTTTTTATCGGGCTCATTTTGACTGTTGGCGGATATTCTGGTTTTGAGCTTCGTAATTCGCTCATTGGACCAACACTTATTATCAATACCCCGTCACCTGGCCAAACCCTCTCCTCTTCCGTAACCACTATCACCGGAAAGGCAACTAACATATCATTTTTGTATCTAAACGGGAGACAAATTTACACCAATGAATTGGGTATTTTTGAAGAGACGGTACTCGTGCCACAGGGGTATAATGTACTCACCCTTGAAGCAATCGGCCGTTTTAATAAAAAAATAGTACGGACAGTTACTGTTCTATCACCATGATCAAAGGAAAGAAAAAGAATGTTGATACTGAGGAGAAAAAGGATCGGACACCAACCGAGCTTGCCGATACCATTAATGCAATAAAAACAAAATTTGGTACTGATTCGATTTTAATGCTCGGTGAAGCTCCAAAAGTTGATGTCAATGCGATACCAACAGGCTCGATTGGCCTCGATGCTGCACTCGGTATCGGTGGTGTTCCTCGAGGGCGTATTATTGAAATTTTCGGACCAGAATCATCCGGAAAAACGACTCTTACCTTACATATTGTCGCTGAAGCACAAAAACAAGGGGGGATTACGGCTTTTATTGATGCAGAACACGCACTTGATCCTGAATACGCGAAACGTATCGGGGTTAAAATTAACGAATTACTTGTTTCTCAACCAGACACCGGTGAACAGGCACTTGAAATTGTTGAGTCACTTGTTCGCTCAGGCAAAATTGATGTCATTGTTATTGACTCAGTAGCCGCTCTCACACCAAAAGATGAAATTGAGGGCGACATGGGAGCACAACACGTAGGAAAACAGGCACGACTCATGTCACAAGCGCTTAGAAAACTAACTGCTATTGTGGCTCGATCTAAAACAGTGGTCATCTTTATCAACCAGATACGCATGCAAATTGGTGTCATGTTTGGCAATCCAGAAACCACTCCAGGTGGCAAAGCGTTAAAATTTTACACTTCAGTACGTATGGATATTCGACGTATCGCCCAAATTAAGAAAGGAGAAGAGGTAGTAGGAGGGCGCGTCCGTGTCAAAGTAGTTAAAAACAAAGTTGCCCCACCCTTCAAACAAACTGAATTTGATTTAATGTACAACGAGGGCATCTCTCGGCAAGGTGAACTTATCGCATTGGGAGAAAAAATGGAGTTTATTAAAAAATCTACCGGCGGAAGCTATACCTACCTACCTACCGAAGGTGAAGAAGTGAAGCTCGGCAGAGGCTATGATGCCACACGTCAATTCTTAAAAGAAAATCCAAAACTGGAACATGAACTTCTTACGCGAGTCCACGCAAAACTGAAAGAGATTTAGGAAATATACATGATAATCTTCGTCTCTCCCTTACTTACCAAAACGGTAATAGAGCAATACTACGGATTCTAATCATCCGTTGCCAATACGCCTTGTCGTGGTATACAATGGCAGCACTGCGCACAAAAGCGCTTTTTGTTTTAATGAAATAAACTACACTTTCATGGGAATTCTTGCATATAATGAGGTTTTAGTCCGAAAGTACATCGAGCTTGATGGTCAACCATATGAAGTGCTCGACGCGCACATTTTTCGTATGCAACAACGAAAACCAGTAAACCAAACAAAACTTCAAAATCTGATCACTGGCAAAGTAGTTGAACACTCATTCCACCAATCAGACAAAGTAGATGAAGCAGACATTGAAACCAAAGAAGCGAAATATCTGTACAGTAACCGTGGTGAACATTGGTTTTGTGAAGTAAATGACCCATCAAAACGCTTTAAATTAGAAGAACATTTGGTTGGTACCAAGGTCAAATTCTTGAAACCAAATTCAATTATACGTACTCTTATCTTCAATGAATCAATTATCGGCGTCGACATTCCTATTAAAGTTGACCTGAAAGTCAAGGAGGCATTTCCTGCCATAAAAGGTGACACCGCTCGCGGCGGAAGCAAGGAAGTGACCCTTGAGACAGGAGCAACCGTACAGGTACCCATGTTCATCAAAGAGGGTGAAATTATTCGCATCAATACTGAAACAGGAGAATACGTTGAGCGAGTCAACAGTTAGCCAAACAAACAAAAAATCGCCATTGTAGGGCGATTTTTTGTTTTTATGTGTTACTTCACAATATACGGAAGCAGTCCCATAAAACGCGCACGCTTTACAGCAAGCGCGAGCTGGCGCTGATATTTTGCAGAAACACCCGAACGGCGGCTCGGTATAATACGACCATGTGGATTCAAAAAACGTTTCAAAATCTCAATATCCTTATAGTCAATATACTTAATACCGTTCTGTGAAAAAAAACACTGTTTTGTCATAATTGTCATTAGAATGGAATATCCTCAGGATTAATTTCTTCAGTAGGGTAATCAACCGGAGTATCTTTACCTCCCTTAGCACCCCCACTATCTTCTTCAAGAGCATCAGTTGTGGTTTTACCGCTAGACACCGCTGCTTTTTGACCAAACTGTACACGATCAGCAACAATTTCAGTTCTATATTTTTTCTGACCATCAGGTCCATCCCAGGAACGTGTTTGTATACGTCCCTCAACAAGAACGCTCTGCCCTTTTTTAAGATACTGACCAGCGGTCTCAGCCTGTCGACCAAAAACAACTACATTGTGATAGTCAGTCGACTCCTTACGCTGACCTTGTGCATCTTTATATACCCGATTCGTTGCAACAGAAAAACTTGCAACCTTTATACCCGATGGCAATGCCTTGACCTCAGGATCCCGGGTCAAATTACCGATCAAAAGTGCTTTGTTCATGTACATGGCAGTAAACGTTATGAATGATACGCCTATTGTACACCTATTCAGCAACCAAATCTTCAATTGCCTTGTCGACCTCTGCCTCGGATACAGGTCCGGTCACCTCCTTCTTTGCGGCCTCACGACGCTGCGTATCAGCCTCCCGAGCATGGGTGGCCGCCTTTATGGCGGCAATATGGTGGCCATACAGAGTATTCTCACGGACGGTCTTAACCAACAGTACGCGCAACAGCTCCTGATGCTTCTCAAGTAAGCCCTTTGCTTCTATCGCCGCACTGGCAGGACCCTCAAACTTGATCCACCCGAACTGCGCCATATCGTACTTATAATTCTTTCCAGCGACATGCTTCACCATAGTATACGCAAGGCGCATTGTCTTTGGTGCCTCTTCGGCAATAACTGCGCCTCCGTTCTTACTAATGATGTCGTGCAAGGCCTGGACGGTTTTTGTAACCTCCTCTCCTAAAACCGAGGGAGTAAGTTGGTATGCGATTTCGTATACCTGTGACTCCCTGCCTTCGTGTTCCATTGTATTTGAAACGATTAACAGATAAACGTTCGCGTAAAACGAACGTCCCATGAAGATACCACAGGAAACCGTGAGGGGCAATATAAGCGCTAGTTGAGACCAAAAAAGGCTTTACTGGTAGCTACAAGTGTCTGCCGAACCATATCAGCCTCCTCACCAAGAATCGCTGCTACTTTTTGATACACTTCTTTTATAAAAAGGGGTTCGTTTCTCTTTCCTCGATACGGCACCGGTGATACATACGGCGCATCTGTTTCGATCATTATTCGATCAAGAGGTACATTTTTTATAACTGCATCATACGATCGTGCAAAGGTGATGACTCCGGAAAAAGAAATCATGTAGCCGGCATCTAATATACGTTTCGCTTCATCAAGTGAACCAGCAAAAAAGTGGAAATTGGCTTTTGGGTGGCCGTATTCTTTTAAAATCGCCAAGGCATCATCGTAGGCACTTATATCTTTTCCGCTTCGCACATGAAGCATTAAAGGCTTCCCTACCTCCGTCGCCAATTCAATATGAGAACGAAACAATGTCTCTTGCTTATCTTTGGTGTCGGCTGTCATCCGGAAATAATCCAAACCACACTCCCCAATCGCCACTGTTTTTTTGTGCTTTGCTAAAATAATCAACTCCTTTTTATCAAACGCTTCGCTCGGCGCATGTTCATGCTCGGATTCGCCATATTCTTGTGCGTCATAGTGTGATTCTTCAGCGTGTGTCGGATGAATACCAACAATTGCAACCAATCCTTCGTTTATCTCTGCCAACTCAATCGCTTTTTTTGAAGTCTCTATAGTCGTACCAACATTCGCCATCCAGACACCCGCATCCATAGCGCGCCGCAACACATCCGCCCGGTCAACATCATAGGCAGGAAATTGCACATGCGTATGCACATCAAAATATTTTGGACTCATTGGCGCCAATAATATCATGAATCTTTTGTGGGACATCAAAGTACGCAAGTTCACCACACCAACTAAAAATATTTTTTAGAGAAGTATACACAAACTCTTTTAGAAGACGTATCCGCTAAAATTCTCAAGCGTATTTTCTCACAAACAAGACACCGAAGCCGTAGCCAAAACGTTTCAAAACTTGCCTTATTAGCATATAAAAAATCCCCCCGACCTGCCAAACTATTTTGACAAGGGTCAGAGGGATGAGGAGCCAAAGGCTCAATACTAATTTGCGTGCGGAACCACCACACGAGGGGAGAACTGGGCATCCCAAACGTTGTCGTACGAAAAGTGGGCCACACTAGCTCCCAACGCAGTCTTGGTGTTCATACCGATGCTCGCAACGAAGAATTTGTTGTGACCAACCTGGAAAAGGAATAAGGTGGCAGAGCCATCTTTTTGAAGCCACTCCCTGTATTTCTTCACGAACTGGATGATTTTGTCTTGCGGCAAGCAGAGCCTGGCTAGATCATCACCGAAACTGCCGAAAATTGTCTCGAGGTTACCATTCTTAACAATCTCGTAGACCGCAACTTCAATCTGCTCAGTTGCAGGAGAGGGAACGTTGGTCCCATAATTCTTAAAATTGGGGTCGAGCCAGATCGTGAAGACGTCTGAGGCATTGGCGAGAGTCTCTGTGCCGTCCGAGGGGTCAAGGGAGAGAATCTCTGACGTAGAGATTCTCTTGGTGATTATTGGTGTAATTGATGGTTTCATCCTTATCATCCTTTCTTGATATTCTTTTTTGTTGATATGTGGTTACTACCATTCACCACAACAGAAAACAACCGTATGACCACTTTCTGTTGTGGCAAATGTTCTTATCTTTCAACGCACTGTCTAATAATAAATTACCACATATTATGGTATTTAGTCAAGTAATGTCGTTCCAAAAAAGAGGCCTCGGGCAGAAGATGTTTATTCTTTTCTCGGAAAGAGCGCCGGGGGCATCGTGCCACCGCGAACATGCTGCTGTATCGTCTCGGCGGTCTGCGGCAACAAAGGAACCAGTAACACTGCTAGGTGCGCAACGCGTACGAGCAAATCGTGTATCAACTTTTTACCATGCACCGGATCTCCCTTCACTACTTTAAACGGCTGCGTCTCTTGTATGAAAACATCGACATTTTGTACATATTGCCACACATAATCAGCTGCGCGCTTTATATCATACGCAGCAAATGCTTCATGGTAGGGGGCATCGTCTGTCGACACAACCTCCTCTACACCTAACACCACACCGTTTGTTGTTGCCATCTTGAGGACACGTGACACTAAATTTCCAATGCCGTTTGCTAAACCACCGTTATACACCTCTTTTACTTTCTCCATGGTTACATCTCCATCTTCAAATGAGGAGAGTTCTCGCAGCACCAGATAACGCAACGCATCCGTACCATACTCACGCACGACCGCAAACGGGTCGATCACATTGCCAATTGATTTTGACATTTTTTGGCCACCGGAAAGGACAAACCCATTGATAATAATGTGTTTGCTTGGTGGGAGCGACACCGACATGAGCATCGCCTGCCACATCGCCGCCTGCTGACGGAGATTGTCTTTACCACAATACTGCACCACCCCACCCGCCTCTACCCAAAACCGATGAAAAGTGTCGAGGTTCGAAGGCCACCCGATCGCTGAAATATAGTTTACGAGCGCATCAAACCATACGTACATTACATGTGCTTCATCTCCCGGCACTGGAACACCCCACGGCATTTTTTCCTTCAAGCGCGAGATACTGAAATCTTCCAGACCGCGCGATACGAATGCGCGAATCTCATTCTGGCGCATCGACGGAATCACCAAATCAGGACGCTCTGCGTACAAATCAAGTAACTTGTCACCGAAAGCAGAAAATTTGAAAAAATAATTTTCTTCATCAATGAGCTCAAGCTCAGTCGTCGAATGAATTGAACAGCGCCCATTAACCAGTTCTGAATCAGTTTTTTCAAGCTCGCACCCGACACAGTACTTTACCCGGTACGTCTTTTTGTAGATATAGCCGTTGCGATAACAAATTTTCCAAAACTCCTGTGCTGCGTAGACATGGTGTGCGTCAGTCGTCCGAATAAAGTGTAATTCCGGTAAGAGCCCCAAAGGTTCCCGCAACGATTTAAATTTTTCAGCGTACGGCTGTACATAAACTTCGGGAGACAGACCCGCCTCTTGCGCCTTGCGATACACCTTAAGTCCATGCTCGTCAGTTCCCGTATTAAAGAACACTTCTTCTCCCCTCCCCTTATGGTAACGGGCCACGCTGTCAGCCCGAATGATTTCCATAGCAAAACCGATATGGGGATCAGCGTTCACATACGGGAGTGTCGTCGTGATATAAAACGGTTTTTGATTACTCATGACTCATCATCGGTTTTGCTGGCTTTTCGGCGTTCAACGTCATTAAGCACTTCAACCAATACCGTAGCAATAGGTACAGAGAGTAATACTCCGAGAAATCCAGCCAACTGCAATCCGGCAACCAAAGCAATAATCACAATAATGGGAGATACCCCAACAATTTTCTGTACCACAAGCGGATAAATCAAATGATTTTCAAACTGCTGAATAATGATATACCAGACCATAACCGCAACACCTCCAGATAGCCCATTATCAATGACCGCAACAACAACCGCCGGAATAGCCGCGAGGAGTGGACCAAAAAGTGGTATAAGCTCAAAAAGTGCGGCAATGAGCGAAAACAATAGTGCATTACGCACACCCAAAAGCGATAGTCCCATATACACCAAAACGCCTACTACAAGCGCCAACACAAACTGTCCCTGTGCCCACAGTGCGATTTTTTCTTGTGAGTGTTGCCACAAACCAATAACATAGGCTTCATATCGACGAGGAATAACGATCCTCAAAAACTTCTCAATACCATTTTCCTGCACTGCCAAATAAAAAGACAACACAATAATAAGTGCAAGTGAAAGAAACCCACCAAAAAAATAACTTATTGCCTGGATAGTGCCTCCTTCTGAGATTGCCCGAGAAATCTTCGCCATTGTCACTAACATCCCTGTCTCCCCAGACGTAGCGGCCATCGGAGTTTGTAAGCCAATACCTTCAGCGAATTCTTTAGCCTTTCCAAGTCCAACTGTTGCAGAATCAGAAAAGGGATTCCACACCGAGATACTATCGACATATTGTGGTAGCGATGATAAAAGTGTGTTGACATCGTTTAACAGTACCGGTACAAAAAAATAAAATACCGAAACTAGTAACACAGCCGCCATAGCATACATAACAATCACCGACATTAATCGATTCACCTTATATCGCTTCCCAAACAACACACCAGGTTCTACAGCCGAAGCAAGAACCACTGCGGTAATCACCACTAATACTAAATCTCGCAATACATATAACAAGTAAAACAGTGTACAAAGAAAAATAATGCGGGAAATTGAGCCAGCAGAAATGGAAATATGTAGCACTCCTTTTTGCATGATTCCATCATACCATCCTGCTGTACGGCTTCAAAAGGTATCCCTTATTAAAACAATCACAGCTTCTATTTTGAATCCAACAAAGAAGCCAGCTGTTCCGCTGTCATACCCGGGCCAACGAGCGCTGCATATATCTGACCCTTCACAAAAATTTCACGCGCAAGACGCTGCACATCGTCAGCGCTTACCGCACCAATACGCTCAGCAACATCAAGCGCTGTTTGGATTGGTTTTTTTAATACTGCTTGTCCACCAACATAACTCGCCAAATCACTCGATGTTTCAAGTGACAACGCAAGAGACCCGACCAAATAATCTTTCGATTTTTGCAACTCGTCAGGTGAGACTGTTTCCGTTGTGAGTAAAAATAACTGATCAATAATTGCTCCAACTGCTATTCCAATCCGAGTTGTATCAACACCAGCAGCAACATCTAAAGAACCATGATCTGTGTAACTATCGGCATCAACTGATACGTAATAACAAATACCAAGTTCATTACGAAGTTTTTCAAACAAACGAGAACTCATTCCGCCACCAAGGAGCGACGCAATCACACGAAGTGTGGGATTTCTCGTATCATACGTATCAAACGTCCGCACACCAAGTACCAGATGCGCCTGATCACTCCCCTTTTCTTCAACAGCAACCCGGGCACCACCACTATTAATCACCACTGCTTGTTTAGGTAACGCCCCTGTCTGTGGCAATGAACCGAATAACCGTTCTGCGTCATCCCACACGGCCCGCTCATCAAATCGCCCAGCAACCACCAACACTGTTGATTCAGTAACATAATGCCCCTGATGATATCGCACAAAATCATCTCGCGTAAAAGACATAACTGTCTGTTCAGTACCTGCAATATCCCACCCCGCAGGTTGGTTACCATATAATAATTTCCGATAGACATCGTGCACTCGATATTGTGGCAAATCACGGTACATACGAATCTCCTCGACGATCACCCCTTTCTCTTTTTGTATCTCGCCATCAGGAAAGGTCGACGCGGTGTAAATATCAGACACAACATCAAGTGCTGTGTGAAAATGCCGCCAATCAACCTTGGCATAATAACCAGTATATTCATGAGACGTAAACGCGTTATATTGCGCGCCAAGCGCATCAAGTTCTCGAGAAATATCAATGGCTCGTGGACGGCGCGTTGTCCCTTTAAAACATAAGTGCTCGAGAAAATGAGAAATGCCAGACAATTCCGCAGTCTCATATTTTGAACCCGTTGCTACCAAGACGAGCACTGTTGCTGCCATGCTTTCCGGCATGGGTACAAAAAGAACACGTATACCATTAGAAAGTATCTTTTGTTGCATCATAAACATTATTGTGTCACAAATTCGTCCCCCTTGTTATAAATAGGATCTGTTGAAATCAACGTCGACATACCGTTTCCTGTCGCATACAAACGTACATTAGTAAATAAATCTGTTCCATTCAACTCCGCAGGTTGCACAAGCATAGGGACCGCACCCACTTGTGTAATGCTTGGCAAAATTTCAACCTGAAAATGTACTTCCCGCGCAGGGGTTACGTACCCAGTATATGGCCTCACTTCGCCAACGTTCCATACAATAGAACCATTGTCCAAGAGTTTAATATCTTCAGATGGTGGATAAGTTACCCCCGTCCAACGTACATATGTTGGTAAAGTTGGAGAAATAACCTGCACATCATCGACTACGTTGAATGTGTTCGTAATAGACCATGTTGCAGTATATCGCGTCGGTTGCTCAGCACGAGGCGGGATCGGCCCCCAGTTAGTAATAAACCCGCCACTATAAGAAGCTCGTGATGAAAGATTAATATCTGAAGAAACTTTAACACGCTTAGTAAGACTATTTTGAAGCGATTCAATCGCTGTTTCTCCAGACATACGGCGACCACGGACACTTACCTCAAAGGTAAGTTCTTGATTTTGTAAAAACAAATCAGCAGCCTTTGTGGGTGGCACAAATGAAAACGAAAATGCGGAGGTTCCTTCGTCACCAGGATTTAAAAGCGCGAAGGCATCATCCGTCGCTCTATCAAAGACGATCGTATCATCGATTGAACGATAGAAACCGTTTGACGCCTGTATTGTTGGTCGATCAAGCATCCCTCCTTTTACCTTTACCTCAATAACCACATCCGCAATTCGTGTAGCAAGATTATGTTTCCATTTTACAAAACCTTTAATAGCCCGTCCTCCAGGAAAGGCATACTCCTGACCGGCGGTCGAGCCATCGAATTGTAGATCGAGGCCGATAAAAGGTTTTTGAATTGCAAGCTCTTCTGTATGAGTCACAAAAATGGTTTCCATCTTCTTTTGATCAAAACGGTCACTGTCTCCCGCAACAAAACGGAAAGCTCTCGCATCGTCATTTTGACCGGTGAGACGTCCTTTAATACGGACCGTTCGACGTTCACCCGGAGCAATATCACCTAACTGCCACAAATCATTGGTACTGTTTGCAGTCGGAGGATCAGCAGAAACAAATGTAAATCCAAAGGGATATTGCACCTCAAGCAACACTCCGTTCACAGTCGATTTAGCGTTCGAGGCCACTGTTGCGATCAACTCAAACAACTGATTTGCACTCAATTGTTTGAGCACATTCACCGAAAAAGAAATAGGTGATGTTGCAAGCTCAAGTGAAACCTCTTTTTTCTTCGAAAAAACCGCATTGCTGCCCTTCAGGCGATAATTCAACTCAACCGTAATTTTTTTTACCTCTTTCTCGGTGCCAAAAAATGCAAGTTTTACTGTTTTTGAAACACGTTCCCCTGCAGGAATATCTCCGATCGTTTCTCGTAACCGTGGTATATCAGCAGACAAATCTTCAATCGTGCGTGTCCCATCAGGAAACGTCATAAGCAGGTTTGCAGACTCAATATCGTCCGTATTGCCATTTTCAATAGTCACCTCAAGCGAAACCTCTTCACCTCCAGCTACTGCAAGCGGAGCACCAATGATCATATGTAAATTCTCAGTCGACACAACATTTGCCTGCCGATAAAAAACCGCTGCGGAGAACCCTGTTGCAACAAAGAAAAAAATAAGTGACGCAATAAGAAACGTCTTCATAAGCAGATGCTTAGAAACCGACTGTTTAATAAAGGGAATGGACGTATCCTCCTGTTCATGTTGCCACCCTTCTGCGATCGTCACAACGCGCCGCGGAAGGGGGGTGTGCTCTTCTGTAAACTGTGGACCTTCACGTGACTGAAGTGAGCGTTCAACTTCAGCAATACGACCACTTGGAAATGTCTTTTTTGGTTCATCTGACAAAGAAACATCGGGGGCCGACTCGTTTGATTGTGAATCATTCTTACCATCCATAGGTGTCACCTATTCTAACATGCACCTACAAGTGACTCGCGGTGACCCCTTGCACAACAGCATCATGCAGATGTTTTTTAATGGGGGCTGCAAATGATAAGGCATCAGACGGCACTTCGATTTTCAAAAGAGACTGAAATGAAGTGGGGGCTGCAATATATCCACACGTATACAATGTTTTATATTCACATATCAATCGAACCATCATCTCGTCCTCCCCCACAATCATACCCTCCAAAATATGCTGGAACGATGCACACACAAAATCAAACAAGTTCTTTTCTGCAACACCTTCTGGAAGAAACCTTGCAATAAAACCAAGCAAAGAAATAATAGTTCGACGAGATTTCTCCCGTCCCTCTTTAATAAAAAGAGATGCTCTAGGTACCGCATTAGTAACACGCCATCCCTGTTTACCATGAACCATAACAAGTGTTACCAGCGTATATGGCTGTAATGCGTAACGTAATTTAGATTGCAATAATCGAACTCCCGTTGCAGTCGCCGTTACGACACCCAGTTCACGAGTAAATAAGCGCAATCGCCTATCTGATTCTTTCAGCGGTCGCGTAGCAATAACAATCGCTTCTGTGTGGTGAAAGTGGTACACAAAAATTAAATAGCCTTTCGTACTGCAAGATGCAACTGCACATCGCCTAATGTGACCTCTTCGCCAGACACCTGTTCAAACACACAGTCAGTAATTGTAGCAACATCTCTTATCCTATCTTTTAGTGCAGCAATAGCGGTTTCTGCACCCTCCCCGAAAACCACGAGCGTAGCGGGCTCACCCTGCTTTAAACCGGCCTTTTTACGAAGATCTTGCACTGCTCGAATAAACTCGCGGAGATCGCCTTCTGCCTTCAATTCTGGAGTAATAACCGTATCAAGCACTACGGGTTCTGATTGCGCGCTCTGACACAGCACCTCCTTCACATTCACCTCTTCAGCAATAAGAGAGAGGAGAGCTTGAGAAAAGAGATGATCGGGACCTTTAATGGTTAGCGCCGCCAGTGGCTGGCGCACCTTAATATTCGCACGTGCGCGGGCCTCCAGTGCAAGAGAAACGACTTCACGAACCGACACCATATTAGTGAGCAATGCATGATCTCCGGGTGTTAATGTCTTGTATGTGGGCCACGCAGAAAGGTGCACACTTGTTTCTGACCCCTGCACCATTCTAAACAAATAATCAGCATAAAAAGGTGCGAACGGCGCGAACAGTATCGCTGTTTGAGCAAGCACATACGAAAGCGTAGCTGCAGCAGTCGCCCGATCAGAGAGTGCGTCGCTTTTGAAACGATCGCGTGAACGACGAACATACCAGACAGACAGATCATCAACCCACGCATGCAGTGGCCGCACTGCCCGATCAAGTTCTCCCTTCAAAAGAGCACTGGTCACTTCTTCGGCAACCTGAGACAAACGGACACACACCCAATGATCGAGTATGTGTTCGCTTTCAGGACGTACGAGCGGAGCTCGCTCATCGGACGCCTGTAATTTTAAAAACTGCAGACAATTATGTAACCGTCCAAGCGTCTTTCGCATAATCTCTTCGACCGCTCGCTGTGAAAAGCGCAAATCTTCACCGTGCACAACAGGAGACGACATAAGGTATAGCCTAAGCGCATCAGCACCATACGTATCAACCACCAGTAATGGATCCGGATAATTCTTGAGTCGCTTAGACATTTTTTGACCATTCTCGGCAAGAATTAAACCATTCACAATAACTTGCTTATAAGGAGACGCCCCAAACAACGCTGTACCAAGAACAATAAGCGAATAGAACCAGCCGCGCGTCTGATCCAGGCCTTCAGCAATAAAATCGGCAGGATACCCGTACTGCTGTGTCGGAGAAAATGTTGGTGTGCCTGTACCAACAAAACAAGATTCTGCATACGGCATCGAACCTGATTCAAACCAGCAATCAAACACCTCCGGTACACGCCGCATCGTACCACCACACGTACAGGCATACAGCACGCCATCAATGTACGGACGATGGACATCAATCTCTCCATCTCTGCCGTTCGGCAATGGTGCCAACACTATTTCGCGAACTTCCGCATTACCAATAAAATCAATCGGCCGTTCATTCCATAAACGCTCGGCTTGTCGCCGATCGTATCCTTCAGCGGTCATCTCCATAAGCCACAACGGTGTCTCATGGGACACGAGTACGATCGTCTTACCCTCATAACGCGCATCAATATCATGGAGCGCGGCAACCACACGAGCTCGGACGTCAGCCTGGCACTCACCTCCCGGTGGACGTGTCACAAAACGGCTCCCGTGAGTCGTAAAATAGGCACGGTAAGCATCGACTGACTTCCCCTCAAAATCACCTCCGGCAACTTCCGCAAACCGCTTTTCAAGGTGGACCACCTCGGCAGGTAACCCAAGCTCCGCCCTAATAATATCAGCGGTTTCTCGCGTACGAATGAGTGGCGAAGTAATAATGACATCAACACGCTCCCCTGCAAGACGCCGTGCCGCCTTTTGCACCTGTGCTTTCCCTTTTTCCGTGAGATGGTGCGGGGCATCAACGTGTGAACTCACCAGACCTTTAGTGTTATTTTCCGCCTCACCGTGGCGAACAATGAAGTAACGATTTCTCGTTGGTAGTTTTGCCTTCAATTCAGCAAAAGTTCCAATCACCTCTTGCTTCTTACATGTCGCACACTCCCATACAGGAATTGGTGCGCCCCAAAAACGAGAACGTGAGATGGCCCAATCACGAGCACCTTCAAGCCATTTACCAAACCGTCCGGAACCAACCTCAGGAGGAACCCATGTCACTGTTTCGTTTTGATGTACCAAGACATCTTTAATATCGGTAACACGCACAAACCATGAAGAAGTTGCATAGTTAAGAAGTGGTGTATCACAACGCCAACAATGCGGATATGAGTGAGTAATTTCTTCTGTTTTAAACAACAACCCCACAGACTCAAGATGCGCCACCACCTTGCGATCAGTTTCCATATGATGACCTTTTGGCTTAACGCTCTCACCTTTAAAATCAATAACGCGATCGACAAAGCGTCCGTCCATGCCGACATGCTGCACAAACGGCAGCTGTTCCTTCTGGCCAAGATTCATATCATCCTCACCAAATGCCGGTGCGATGTGTACCACGCCCGTACCATCATCGGTCGTTACAAAATCAGCGGCATACACCTTCCATCCGTTCTCACAATGCTTGAGTTTTGTATCATGAACGTAGTAGGAAAAAAGAGGCTCATATTCAAGTTTACATTTTCCAAGATCAGCACCCTTTATCACAAGATCTCTGGGAGTTTGCCATGTTTGCAACATAACTGACTCACTACTTCCATCAAAAATTCCTCGCGTATATGCTTGTTGAGAAACAACATAGATATCTTTACCAAAAATACAAGCCACATAATCAATATCTGCACCTACCGCAAGTGCCACATTACCTGGGAGAGTCCAAGGTGTCGTAGTCCATGCAAGAAAATAAACATTCGTATCAGCATCTTTAGACAACGGAAGTTTCTCTGGATTCTTTACCTTAAACTTCACATACGCAGACACATCTTTAATATCCTGATACCCCTGTGTCACTTCAAAATTCGAAAGTGTTGTTTCGCACCGCGGACAAATATGCATCGGTTTAAAACCCTGATAGAGTAATCCTTTCTTGTGGAGCTCCTTAAACGCCCACCACACGCTCTGGGTGTAAGACGGATCCATCGTTTTGTAATCATTTTCCATATCAACAAAACGACCCATGCGCGGAATAACCTTCCGCCAATCATCGGCAAAACGCATCACACTCTCCTTTGCAACAGCATTAAATTTCTCAATACCGTAATCTTCAATATCTTTCTTTGTCTTTAATCCCAACTCCTTCTCTACCAAATTTTCAACCGGCAATCCATGACAATCCCACCCCCATCGACGCGGCACATGGTACCCCTGCATCGTACGAAATCGTGGAATCACATCTTTGATCGTACCCGCAAGGATATGCCCATAATGTGGTTCACCGCTAGCAAACGGCGGACCATCATAAAAGACATACTCCCCTTTGGGAGATTCTTTTTTTAGTGTTGCAGTAAAAACCTGCTCTTTTTGCCACAACGCGAGCATATCCTTTTCAATAGCAGGAAAAGGATTCAGTGGTGTCGCCTTCTGTTCTGTTTGTTTGTATGATTTTTCTGCCATAGCAATACGTGCCGGCATTGTAACACTTTAGACACAGACAGAAAAAGCGTCTTGTAAAAGACATCTAATTCCAACCATGTAACATATAAATGACAATACGGATCAATATATTCTAATCTAAAAAGAAAGCTACATCTTGATAGGTACTTCGATACCCAATAACGCAAGGCCATTCTCCAACACAGTCGCAACTGCATCTGTGAGCATCACACGGTACGACGTTGTCTCAGTTTTTTCACCGATAATCACTGTAGTGGTGTAAAAATTATTAAACGCTGAAGAAAGTTCAATTAAATAATTTGCAACGTGATGCGGCGCGAGCTCAGACGCCGCGCGAGACGCGATTTCCGGAAACCGAGGTATCAAACGTTCAACCACAGACAAGTACTCATCAGTGGGTCGAGTTATGACGATCGGTATTCCCTGCTCAGCAGCTTTGCGAACAACAGAGCGCGCACGAACCGCGGTATATTGAACATAAGGACCAGAATCACCCTCAACCGAGATAGATTTTTCAAAGTCATAGATAATGTCAGACCCCGGTGACTGACGCAAAATAGAATACTTCACCGCAGCAACCGCAATCTGCCAAGACACCGCTTCAAGCTCAGCAGGGGACAAGCCCCGCTCTTGCATGCGACCTATAATCGCTTTTTGTACCTCATCAAACAGTTGCGTTGCGGTAACAACCGTTCCGGTACGTGACGACATCTTCCCCGTAGGCAACCGCAACATACCATGAGACACATGGAGCGTCTTTGCCGCAACATCAGGCATCAAGAGCGCCATGGCCCGAAGCAAGACCTTAAAATAGTCATTAATCTCGTTTCCGGTTACCACAATCGAGGTATCAAACGGGCACCGCTCCGCCTTCAGTTTTGCCAAACCAAGCTCTTTTGCCTCATACGTGGGAAGTCCGTGAGAATTAAGAAATACACGCGTATGCAAACCGGACTTTTCTTCAGGGAAAACGACTGCCCCTTCGCTTTGTTCAAAGACGTTACCAATATTGGACTCAACGAGCGCCTTACCAATCGGCCCGGATTCGCTCTCATAAAATTTCATATCAAACGTCGTACCGATCTTAGCTAGATAGCGGTAGAACGAATCAAACGAAGCGGTACGCCCCGCGTCATACGCGGCATTCACCTGCTCATCGGTACGCTCATACACGAGTTTATTTGTGTGTTCAATCTCCTTTCTCGCTGAAACATCTTCTTCAAATGCCCGGTTTCCATCGGCATACGCCTTACCAGACACCAAGTACGACAAATCATTGTTCCCTTGTTTCTGGTAAGCCCACAGCGCCTTTGCCACATGAAGCCCCACATCACCGTGATAGCTTGCTCGTATCACGTGCGCCCCCGCACAAGCAATCACTCGCGCGATCGACTCACCGATCGCATTGCTCATCACGTGACCAATGTGCAACTCTTTAAATGGGTTGGGGTCTGTATACTCAACAATAACGTTTTTACCGTTATACAAAGTTCCTTTTCCGTACGCTTTTTTTTGAGAACATACCGCAGCAACAGTCTGCTCAAAATAATCTGGCTGGAGCGTGATGTTGATAAATCCCGGACCAGCCACCGTCACGGTAGCAATAACGGGCACCGCCTGCTCCTGTATAAGCGCCGCTACGCGCTCAGCAACCGTGCGCGGCGACTGCTTCAACTGTTTTGAAACAACCAGAGCCACATTTGTCGCATAATCCCCATGAGAAAGATCGCCCGGTCGTTCAACCACAAACGAAACATCGCCTATCGAAAGCACCGAAAGTGCTCTTTCTATCACCTGACGTACGATATCTTGCATCGTCTTATCGTATCAAATCGTCCGCTCTTATAACAGGACTATCGGCCGTGACCTTTACCGGAAGCGAGCCATGTATTCGCGCTCGTTTGCCACGCATCGGGATCCGCTGTTTGAATTTCGTCCCACAGCTCACGAGCTGCTTTGGTATACAATTTCTCCTCTCGTACCACACGACGAAAGTGCTGCTGCTTGGCCGGCACCTTAGAACCACGCTCCTCGAGCTCTTTAAATTCCAGATCAATATCAATATTATCAGCGTCTTTCACTATCTTTGCTTCAAGAGAGGTACGTTCTTTGTATTCTTTGAGCACATCCTTGGCACGCGTTGCAATAGCTGTACCCAAAAATAAATCATGAATTGCCCGATCTTCATCTTCTTTCACATACGCCTTATGTACATGGGCATGGTCAACCGTACGAGACTCAGGTAAATCATGGAGTAGTGCCATCTGGAGCATTTTACCCTCATCAACCACAACACCCTCACGGCGAGCAATAATCAAAGCAAGCAGCGCTACCCGAAACATATGCTCAAGTATCGTTGCCGTCTTGAGCCCGCCAAACAGCTGCGCCCACGCACGTTGTGCCGCACGCAACGACCCAACCTCAAACAAAAAATCTATATCGCGTGTCTGACTTTTTTTATTCTTTTTCATAGAAACACGCCCGTTATGAAGTCCTGGTACGAGCCTTCCGTAAGATCTGATTAATTTTTTTCGCTACTGCAATAAATTGTTTTTCTTTCCACCCGCGCGTAGTCTGTGCGGCCGTACCCAAACGGATACCTGAAGGATCGGCTGGCGGGCGACCATCAAACGGAATTGCGTTTTTGTTCACAATAATACCAACCTTCTCAAGACGATCAGCTGCTTCTTTTCCAGAAATCCCCTTCCCACCCATCCACGTGTCAACGAGCACCAAGTGACTATCCGTACCACCAGAGACCACATGCCACCCGTACGCGGCCAACTCTTTAGCAAGCACAGACGCATTCCGTACCACCTGATTGGCATATTTTTTAAACAGTGGCGTTGTTGCTTCTTTCAAAGCAACCGCAACAGCGGCAATCTGGTTTTGATGAGGCCCTCCTTGTAGTCCAGGAAATACCGCGCGATCAATTTTCTTATCCAGCTCACGCGCATCTTTTTTTACAAAAATGAGCGCACTGCGCGGACCACGCAACGTTTTATGTGTCGTGGTGGTGACAATGTCAGCGTAGGAAAATGGCGATGGGTATGCGCCTCCCGCCACCAGCCCAGCAAGATGTGACATGTCCACCATCAAAAGCGCACCCACCGCATCAGCAATTTTTCGAAACGCCGCCCACTCAATCACGCGCGGATACGCGGTAAAACCGGCCACAATAACCGCTGGCTTCTCGGCAATTGCAATACGCATAAGTTCATCATAATCGAGTACTTCAGTTCCCCGAGACACGCCATAAGACACCTGTACCCAAAATTTACCAGTCGCCGAGACCTTGTGACCATGGGTTAAATGACCACCCTGATCAAGAAGCATACCCATAATCTTGCCCCCCAGGGGCACGAGCGCCGTGTACACCGCAAGATTTGCAGGTGAACCAGAAAGCGCCTGTACGTTCACATGCCATTCGTCTGTTTTCAATGCAAACAGTTTGAGCGCGCGTTGCTGCGCAAGTGTTTCTACTTTATCGGTATACACGTTTCCTCCATAGTATCGCTTACCCGGGTATCCTTCTGCGTATTTATTTACAAAATCACTTCCGAGAGCTTTTAACACATCGGTACTTACAAAATTCTCCGACGCAATCAGGTTAACCGCCTTTTTTTGACGTGCCGACTCAGCTTTTATGAGACGTGCAATTTCTTTATCTTTCATAAGAATGCTATTACTCGTGCCGGCATTGTAACACTGGGACAGAATATGAAAAGTAAATCCTATAAAAAATCGCCCGGGTTTTTCACCGGGCGATACAAAGAGCTAGCCATGGCCATATATACGGGAGCAACCGGCCACACGTGAATCTCTTTGAGAAGAGCCGCATCTCGGTGCGCATACACCTGTATACGTAACGTACCTTGCTCTTTCCGAAAAATGGCAAAACGACACACGGTATTGAAACACTGATCGATAGCCTCTCCAAACACACCAAGTGAGCATTACATGCATATCAGCATCATCTTTTAACTCAAGATGAAATGCCGGCGCACGAATGAGCGACATGTTACCCACAAGCTGTATCGGCAACAACAGCTTTTCCTTAGAAACTTGGGACCGTGCTAAGCAAGACACACAGCTCCCAGACAGAATAAAACTTCTTTCCTTGGGAACATACGCCTCATTGTAGTAGCCACACACCCTCCCTCCTCTTGATTGTTCGTGAAAACATCCGCACACACCATACTGGTGATTAAAAACCATTGTCAATCCAAATTGACAATGGTTTTTAATCACGACTCCCTTTTGCAAGGAATTCACCAACAATCTTGTAAACTTTGAGATGAACCTCTTCTGGAAAGAGGTTTTTACCTTTGGGACAACAGTCCACTCTTCTCCACGAAGCATCAACTTTTGAAATCCATTCGGCACCAGATTTTGAATTTTTCAAGTATTGAATATTTTGCTCCAGAATATCCTTACCCCCTTTTAGATATTTTTTCTTATTAATTAATTCTGACTTTTTTAACCGCTCTAAGCTTACAGATACTGGCACAGATAAGTACACAACTAAATCAGGTTTTGGAATTTTAAAAACAGCATGCTCCATATGATGCAACCATTCCAGAAAAGATATCCGTTCCTTTTTATCTATAATTTTCCCCCCTTGATGGATCTGATTAGCACTCACGTATCGATCAGCAACAACAACATAACCTTTTTTCAACCACGATGTAATAAGCTCACGCGTTTCAAAACGATCTGCAGCATACAACACAGAAGCAATCTTTGGATCTATAACAGAAAAATCACCACGCTCCCCTCTCACACATTCACCAATAAATTTTCCAAAAAAATTCTCCTCATACCTAGGAAAATCAATTTTTTTAACCAAAAAACCCTCTTTTTGTAACTTCCCAACAAGTAAAGCTGCCTGGGTTGCTTTCCCTGAACCATCATTACCGTCAATAACAATCAATACACCTTTTTTACGCTTTGTAAATTTCTTTGTCCATTGCTTTTTATTATCGTGAACAGAATGCATTTTATGATAGACTTCCTACAATCATAACTGCCCTTATTATGAAAATATATCTTGACGTATTAAAAGAAATAATGAAAAAGGGAGTCGATCGAAAAGGACGCAACGGCAATACCCGAGGACTCTTTACCGTACCCATGCGTTTTGACCTTCGTAAAGGCTTCCCCGCAACAACCACAAAGAAGCTTGCCTTTCGCACTATGGCCGCGGAATTATTCTGGTTTCTTTCAGCAAATTCTGACAACAATGAACTCAACCGTCTCGGCTGCCACATTTGGGACGCAAACGCAGAAGCTGATTACTGGAAACCAAAAGCAAAATTTAAAGGCGACTTAGGTAGAGTATATGGTGTGCAATGGAGAACATGGAAAACACCTGACGGAAAAATTATTGATCAGCTCCAAGGAATCATTGATCGTCTTAGGAAAGACCCCCACGATCGTCGCCTTGTGGTTACAGCCTGGAACCCAGGAGAGCTCGATCAAATGGCGCTCCCTCCTTGTCACATGATCTACCAATTCCATTCTGCAAATAGTGAATTATCGCTCCACATGTTTCAACGTAGCTGTGATATGTTTCTTGGCGTTCCTTTCAATATTGCTTCGTATGCTCTTCTCCTCCACCTTATTGCTCAAATGACGAACCACAAACCTCGCGAACTAATCCTCACACTCGGAGATGCACACATTTACGAAGATCACTTCTCTGCAGTAAAAATTCAACTCAAACGCAAACCAAAAAAACTACCTACCCTGTGGCTCAATCCAAAAATAAAGAACCTGAGCGACATTGATATTAAAAAGATTAACGGACCGGATGATATTTATCGCTTTGTAAAACTGGAAAATTATAACCCCGAAGAAGCAATTAAAGCCAAAATGGCTGTATAAACACCATGGCACTCTCTGATAAAAGAATTCTGGAAGAAATGAGGCGTGGAAACGTTATCATTGAACCATTTGACCCAAAAAGTCTTTCTACTTCGAGTTACGATGTAACCCTCGGTGAATACTATTACCGTGAAGCAAAACCTGATCGTTATAACAATAAAATTTACGATATTTGGAACGAAGACCATATGCGCCGCATATGGAACGGCCAAGGATACCACAAGGCAAAATCAGCAAAAGAAGTTTTCAAAAACATAAAACTTGACACCAGCTCCATTAAACCCAACGACAAAGTTATCTTGCTCGAACCTGGAGAAACAATTTTGGCCCACACGAATGAATTTATCGGCGGGCTACATACCATCACAACCATGATGAAGGCACGATCTTCGTTAGGGAGAAGTTTTATTGAAGTTTGTAAGTGTGCTGGATGGGGAGATGTTGGTTACATCAATCGTTGGACAATGGAGATTACAAATAATTCTAAACACTACGCAATCCCCCTGGTCGTAGGGAGACGAATAGCTCAATTAGTTTTTTTTGAAACAGGAGAGATTCTCAACCATGATTACAATGTTAAAGGTAAATATAATTCAACCGAAGATGTTACTATTTTGAAAAAGAAATGGAAACCAGAAATGATGCTTCCTCGGCTCTATAAAGATCGAGAAATTGAAAAATAAAAACGATCTGTTTTTAAATTAAAAAACTACTATTCTCTGCATTTACTTAAATTTGAAAAACCCTCTTGCCGGATATAAAAAATGCCACACAAAGAACATATTTCACTCATTGCTGCGATATCAAAAGATCGCCGAGCACTAGGAAATAAAAACCAACTTCTCTGGCACCTACCAGGAGATTTACCTCGATTCAAAAAAATAACCATGGGTCACCCAATCATTATGGGACGAAAAACCTTCGAATCAATAGGGAAACCACTCCCCGGAAGGACAAATATCGTCGTCTCAAAGACGTTGCACACAATTACGGGCGCCGTGGTGTGTCACACCGTGGAAGAAGCCTTGCAGCGTGCCACAAAAGAAAAAACGGGGGAAACCTTCATTATTGGTGGTGCCATGTTGTATGAACAGACAATCACGTATGCAGACCGTTTATATTTGACCATTGTCGAAGACGAACCGGAGGCTGATGTTTTTTTCCCGAACTATAATACATTCACTGTGAGTGCAGAAGAATTGCATACTGACCTGTCCCCGCCATTTACATATCTCACCCTCATACGGAAACATGTGGTGATATAATAGTACGAACATTAACTACACTCCGATGAGCGTTATCACAAAAAAACACATTCTCGATCATATTAAAGCAGGGACACTTTCTTTTGACCCGGGACTGGATAGTTTCCAACTACAAGAACATTCAGTTGATCTTCGTCTTGGGTACACCTTTATGGTACCAAAAACGTGGCACCTCACAGTTAAAGGTCGCGAAGCGCTCGATATCACTAACTTTGACCGAATTAATGCTCAGTTTTTTGATGTCATCGAACTTTCACAAGGTCAGTATTTTGAACTCCTCCCGGGAGAATACGTTATCGTGTCAACGTTGGAGAAGATTAAACTTTCTAATAACCTGATGGGGGTTCTCTATCCACGATCATCAACAAATCGTCGTGGACTTTCACTTGACCTCACAGGCCTTATTGATGCGGGTTTTGAAGGACTACTCACACTCCCCATGCGCAACAACAACAACGAACAAATAGCCCGTCTCTACCCCGGAGAACGTATTGCCCAAATTGTTTTTGAAGAACTTACCAGTCCTGTCGTCCCCCGCAAAGACAAATACACAAAGAAGGATATTATCGAGGGCACAACCAAAGAATCAACTGAGGAAAACGATATGATCATGGGGGGTAATATTAAAATTTTGAAAAACAATTACCCAGTCGTATAGATGTACATATACTACCAAAGATAAAAAAATCCCACCGTTATAGTGGGATTTTTTTATCTTGCATACCTATTTAACATCAACACCTATGGAACGGGCTGAACCTTCTAAGATGCGCATCGCGGCTTCAAGTGAACCAGCATTGAGATCAGGAAGCTTCTTCTCTGCCAACTCACGTAACTGAGCTTTCGTAATAGAACCAACTTTTGAAACAGCATTTTTACCAGAACCTTTTTCAATACCCGCAGCTTTCTTTATAAGTGTTGAAGCAAGGGGCTTTTTGAGCACTAGCTCGAATGTCTTATCCTCGTAAATAAGCACCGTGACAGGGAGTTTTTCGCCTTTCATTGTCTGCGTTGCCGCATTGAAACGAGTAACAAACTCACCAATATTAACCTTCGCCTGACCAAGCGCTGGGCCAAGCGGCGGTGCCGGAGTAGCTTTACCAGCTTCAATCGGTAGCAATTGTAATTTTCGAATTGGTTTTTTAGCTGCCATAGTAGTGGGTAGTTAGGATATCAGAAGTATGTCACAAGGTAAAGCACCCTTATTAAATACGACGTACTTGTAAAAAATCGAGCTCAACTGGAGTCTCACGGCCAAACATTGAGACCAACACCTTAATTTTCCCTCGGTTTTGATCAATTTCATTGACCTTCCCTTCAAGATCTTTAAACGGACCATCAACAATAGCGACCACATCATCAACATCAAGGTCTATAGTGTGCTGTGCAGTATCAGTATTCATACGACGGAACAATTCATCGACTTCTGCTTTGGAAAGTGGCACTGGAAACACACCTGAACCTACAAATCCGGTCACACGGGGCGTATTGCGGACTACGTACCACGAATCATCAGTTACCACCATGTCAACCAAAATATATCCCGGATAAATTTTTTCTTCTTCAACGACACGCTTATTCCCTTTAACCTTTACTTTCTTTTCGGTTGGAACAACTACGTTAAAAATACGGTCTTCCATACCAAGTGACTCAATACGCTGTTTAAGGTTTCGTTGAACTGCATTCTCATACCCGGCGTAAGTATGAATAGCGTACCAATTACGAGAACCATCAGTCTGTTGCTTTGCCATAAATTAAATAATTTTTAAGAGACAATCAAACGAAGGAGGTATGCAAAAAGTGTATCAAACGCACCCAAAAATGCTGCGGTACATATAGACACAAATACAACAGTAATTGTGTACATGAGTGTTTGTTGGCGAGTTGGCCAATTCACATGTTTAAATTCAGCTTTTGTTTCTTTGAAATATTCAGTGATTTTTGACATACATGTCTAATTAAAAAAAACAGCCCGCGGGGGCTACATAACTATCTTATCAAAAAAACGGATCCCGTCAAGGTATGCTACAGACCTCCATACTGAGGGTCTGTAGCATACCATTTTATTAACGGATTTCGTAAGTGACGTTCACGTTTGCGGTCACTACATTTTCACCAGTCGCAATTTCTGGAACAGCCCCAGCACCACCTATACCACCCTTCATATCAAGTGTTGCGGCACGATACATAACCGGATAATAATAATCCTCACTAAAACCAACGATGCGGACAAGCTTCACGCCAAGTGCGTCAGCCATAGTTTCAGCCTTCGCTTTTGCTTCTGCAATAGCCTCAGCACGAGCCTGTGCCTTCACCACATCATCATTGTCAACCTCAAAAGACAATCCTGACACATCAGTCGCCCCCAAAGAACCGAGTACTGTAATAATGCTGCCCGCCTTCGATAATTCACGAATCTTAATTACCAAATTCTGAGTTACCACGTACCCCGCAAGTGTACGTTTACCATCCTGCACATATCCATACGTTGTTATTTTTGAAGAATATTCGTGCCGCGGATAAATATTATAGTTTGTTGTTTTAATATCCTTATCGGCAATTCCTTCTTTTTTAAGCGCCGCAATAATGGCATTTATTTTTTCAGCTGACTCTGTTTGAGCTTTCGCAACATCTAAAGACTCCGAGGTAACCCCAAAAGACACTGTTGCAATATCCGGCTTCACATATATCTCACCTTTACCTTGAACCATAATTGTCGGTTGTGGTGATTTATTACCGGCAGGATATTGAAATTCGCTTATTGTTTTAGCGACAAGAAAAATTGATACTAATGATAGGACAAGCAAAATCCACGGACGAAAACTTTGAATAATTCGTCCTATCTGACTCTGTTGCCCTTGTTGTTCAAATGATTGCATCATATTACTTATATTAATGATTATATACTCACGGTACTCTTAATAATGACATAGATTCATTTTGGTTGCGCTGCCACATCAACCAAGTTTTGAAATAGCGCGGACACTGTCATCGGGCCAACTCCACCAGGGACCGGAGAAAGAGCGGCAACAACGGGCGCAACCTCTTCACACACAACATCACCCACAAGTTTTTTCTTGCCAAATACATCTCCTTCGACATTTGTAATCCCCACATCAATGACAACCTGCCCTGGACGAACATGCGCCGCACCGATCAACCCAGGAGACCCACTTGCAACGATTAATATATCCGCCTCTTGAGTAATAGTCGAAAGATTTTTTGTTTTTCTATGACACAACGTAACCGTCGCATCGTGTGCAAGAAGAGTCAATGCAACAGACTTCCCTACTAATACCGAACGGCCCACCACAACCACCCGAGCTCCTCTTACTGCAACACCGTGTGCATTGAGTAAATTCATAATACCACGCGCAGTCGCTGGAAGAATCTGAGGTGTGCCACTAACCAATGCTTTTATGTTATGAGCGGTCAATCCATCAATGTCTTTAGATGGCACTACTTGAGCAAACAATGATTCAACCTCCAAATGTGACGGCAACGGCAACTGCACAATAATGCCATCAATCATATTGTCTTGTGATAGAGTTTCAAGCGTACGAACAAGCTCATTTGTAGACACAGATTCAGGAAACGATCGACGATCAATATGTACACCAATACGAGCAGCAAAACGTTCCTTCGCGGTAATAAATGCTGCCGTATCGGCACGATTCCCGACCGATACGATCGCGAGAGTCGGGGTACGTGCAAACCTTGCAATACGCTCAGTAAGAGTTGCTGCAATCTGATCGGCAACTGGTTTGCCCAAAAAAAGAGTGGTCATGTGAAAAACACTATACCATGTCACCCATCACTCATACCGCAACGCCTCGATCGGTGATTTTTTCGCGGCCTCACGTGCCGGATAACCACCAAACACCAGCCCGACCAAAGCTGACACCCCGAGGCCTAACAGCATACCTTGCCATGGGAACACAAACTGCCAATCAAGATTTAAGCCGTAGGAAAGGCCCAAAGATATCACGAACGCAAGTCCAGTACCAAACAAAACCCCAATAAAACCTCCAGCCGCAGTAAGCATCACCGCCTCTGATAAAAATTGAGCCAAAATATCACGACTGGTTGCACCGAGCGCTTTGCGTAACCCGATTTCACGTGTGCGCTCAGTTACCGATACGAGCATAATATTCATAATACCAACACCACCGACAAATAACGCAATTGAAGCAACCGCCACCAAAAAACCAGTGAGTGCTGATGTGACCGTCTTTAATCGATCAGCTAAATCGGCTTGAGTTTGAATAAAAAAATCATCTTTTTCAGGATCATCAATGTTGTGATTCTCCCGAATGGTATACCGTAAATCCTCGGCTGTTCGATCTATATACTGCTCTTCAATTGCCGATACGATAAATCGATCAAAATATTTGCGCCCAACCACATATGTTTGCGCTGTGGTGTATGGAATGATTACCATATCGTCAAAATTGAAAAAAGATACTTGTCCCTTTTTTCCAAGCACTCCTACCACTTTCACAGTATACCCCCCAATCTTAAATTTTTGACCAACCGGATTTTCATTGCCAAATAATTCTTCTCGCACTTTATCACCAATAACCGCCACGGCCGCCCTAGCCCGCACGTCAGCTGCGGTAAAAAATACCCCCTTCGACGGAGTAATATCAAAAATACGAGACACCACATCATCCACATTCTCGCTTCCTGCTCCCAACACAGTAGCCTGATACGTTTCATTACCATACGACATTTTCTGAGTACCAAATGCAATCGGCATCACGTGTTCCGCATACGGTACATTGGTTTTACTCTCAATCGCTTTAAGATCACGCTCCTTGAGCGAATCAAGAAAAACACTTGCGGCATCTGAAGGGCCGCTCGGCTCACGTCCTGGAATCACCACAATCGTGCGAGCCCCCATACCTTGTATTTGTCCCAAAATAAGATTCTGCGCACCAGCACCAAGTGCCACCACAAGCATAATTGCCGTAATACCGATTACGATACCCAAAATAGTAAGCACCGACCGTGATTTATTAGCAGTGACACCTCGTACAGCAGTTTTAATTGTTTGTCTATAATTCATATGATTATTTGGTGTACTGGTCTAAAGATACCCGCTGATTAACTACCGTATCCGACTCAATAACGCCATCCTTAAGACGAATGATTCGTTTCGCGTTTTCTGCCGTATACGTTTCGTGGGTAATTAATATCACCGTGTGCCCTTCATCATTTAGTTTTCGAATGATTTGCATAACTGTCTTCCCCGACTTGCTATCTAAGTTTCCTGTCGGTTCATCGGCAAAAATAACCGAGGGGTTATTCACAAGCGCACGCGCAATCGCTACTCGCTGTTTTTCTCCTCCGGAAAGTGTTGTTGGAAACGCGTTCAAACGATGGGATAAACCAACTGATTCAGCCGCTTTCAACGCTCGACCACGCCACTCAGACGGCGCTATTGTAGAGTAATGGAGGGGCAACTCAATATTTTCAAGCACCGAGAGACGCGGCAACAAATTAAACGCCTGAAAAATAAATCCAACTTTAGTATTACGTATACGAGCGATTTCCTCTGCTGAAAAATCGGCCACATCCATACCTTCGAAACGGTACTTACCCGAAGTCTGACTATCAAGAAATCCGATGATATGCAGCAAGGTTGATTTACCAGATCCAGAAGGACCCATCACTGCTACAAATTCTCCAGGAAATATTTTAAAAGAAACATGCTCAAGTGCGCGCGTGACGCTCTCACCCTCGCCGAATGTTTTTGTCAGTTGCTCAACCTCAATAACCGGATCTTGCATACGCCAATACTACCACGACACTACGACACTATTTTCCCATCGTCCAACCGAACAATACGATCGGCAACGTCGCCATATTCTTCTTCGTGCGTCACCATAATAATGGTCTGTCCTGTGCGATGTAACGTATCAAAAATACCCATGACCACCTTGCTCGCCTCATTATCAAGGTTTGCGGTTGGCTCATCCGCAAACAAAATTTTTGGCGCGTGAGCAATCGCGCGCGCCACACCCACACGTTGCTGTTCTCCGCCGGACAACTGACTAGGTAAATTACCAAACCGATGTCCTAAACCAACAGATACCAATGCGCGCTCTGCTTTTTCTACAGCAACTCGCTTATCAAGACCTTGCATATACATCGGCAACATGACATTTTCACGAGCGGTCAATTCAGGTAATAATGCATAGTCCTGAAACACATACCCGAGTCGCTCTAAACGAAAAGTAGTTCGCTGTTCATGGCTCAATCGCTCTGTATTAACCCCATCAACAATGATCTCTCCACTACTAGGATGATCAAGTAAACTCATTTGGTACAACAGGGTTGATTTGCCGGCACCTGACTTTCCCATAATAGCGACAAATTCTCCTTTTTGAATATCAAGGTTCACTCCTTTAAGCACATGGGTTTCCACTACCCCTTTTTTATATGTCTTGGTTAAGTTACGAATAGAAATCATATTAGCGTCCTAAAATAGCGTCGAGTGTATTTTGTTTCACCACAATACGAGCCGGCACATACCCCGCAATGAGAGTGGCACATAATAATATAAGCACCCGTATACTTGTCTCATCGATGGGAGCAACGAGAATGCCGTCTGAAAACGGAAAATCAATCGGATGTGCTGCAAAATAAGGAACCAATAAGGTATAGAGAATAAATAATCCGATACCAGTACCAACAACCGCATAAAAAAGAGACTGGAATATGTACGAAGTCTCAATTGCCAAACGAGAAACACCAATACCTTTCATGATGCCAATATATTTACGGCGCGTAATGGCATTAACAAAAATAACAATAAAAATAGTGATCGACGCCACAACAATGCCAACTGAACCGATCACATTACCTAGCAAAGAAAATGCTGCTTTGATATCTTTTACGAAATCAGGTTCTCCTTCTTCAGCCAATTGCACACGCGCGGTACGATCTGCTCCCGCTGCCAACAAAAACGCTTTAGTTTCAGCAGGATCAAACATATCTCGATCAATTCGAATGGCGATTTCACTCGCATTTAAATCATTTCGCCCAATAAGCTTCCGTACCACTCGGTCAGACATAAAAATACGCCGATCAATTTCGTCTAATTTTGACTTAAGAATACCTTTGATAATAACCTCACGAGAAGATGTTCCGATAGTGAGTCGCACCTTTGAACCCAAATCTGCACCTTTTAAAGTACGAAAATCTGGACTCTCAAATGACATATACTTGTGAAAAAGATTTGAACCAACCAAAACCTTATCTTCGTCTGATGGATCAAGATATTCACCCTCAATCACATATGCGGACAAATTAGTAACCAAATCCTCTGCATCAGCATCTATACCAGATATCGCTGCACTTACTTGATCAGGGACATCAGAAAGTCTTGTTCTCGTCTTGTAATCAGCCTGAAGAGTAGCACTTCCCAAAAAGCGAGTACTCCACCCAACCACACCAGGCGCGCGTGCAATCATACGCTCAATATCAGTCGTTCCTTCAATATACGTCTTTTCAATTTGGCGACTCACAAACACATCGCCATTGTATGCATCACGATAAGTCACGCCAATACCATCAATTAAACCGACTAAGATACCAGCAACTACCACAAGATTAAGAAAGGTGAGCGTCATAACAATCACGATAAGGCTGCTCGTCCAAAGACTTGAACGACGCAATCCGCGTACCGCCAAAAACCAACCGACCCGTATATCCTTTGTAATTGCCATGAAATATCTATCTAGACAAAGAGACTCGCTCACCTTCGGTAAGACCTGAGAGAATCTCTATAAGTCCTCCCTCTGCTCGAATACCAGTAGCAACAGTACGTTCAACAACATCACCAACAACATCGACGACACGAACATATTTTTCTCCATTCGTCCTACTCTGCACGGCTCGAACCGGCACCGCAAGAGCACCCTTCCTTTCCTCGGTGAGCACATCAATATTGGCGGTCATACCAGATTTGATACGCGCATCAGCGGCCGCAAAACGCAAGGTGACTTTATACGTCGCAACATTATCAACAATTGTTTCTGCTGGATCAATACGTGAGACGTGCGAAACAAACACCACATCAGACCCGTACGCGTCGAGTGTTGTTTGCGCCTGATCACCGACTGCAAGTTTTGCAATATCAGCTTCAGGAATATTTGCCTCAATCTCAAATTCGCCGCCACTTATGAGAAAAATTTGCGGGGTATTTGCCGAAGCTATTTCACCTACTTTAGCATCAACCTTCGTTACTATTCCACTAAACGGAGCTGTGAGGTAAGTTTTTGCTAATTGCGCCTGCGCATTCAATACCGCCGCATCGGCCTCAGCAACTTTGGCTTGCGCCGCAGCAATAGCATCTTTTGTTGACCCCGCTTTTTTAAGCACAAGTTCTTGTTGAGCTACTGCTATATTTGAATCTGTGGTATTAAGGGCCGAAATAGCCGTGTTGAGTGTATCAGTTGCCGCATTCACATTCGTACGCGCAGTGGCAATACTCGCTTTGTAACCATCAATGGTTGTTTGAGTAAGTGTTGAATTAGCGGTCAATGCATTAATAGCGATCGAGACCTTATCAAGAAACACTTGCACACTGGAAAGGTACGTAACGCTCCTATTGGAAAGGGTAATAAGTTCAGCCTCTTCTACTCCTTGTTGTACCGCAGCCTTCCACGTTGTCAACAATGAGATCAGCACATACCGGGCCGTTTGAATATCTGTTTTTAACTGAAAATCAGAAACTGGTACGGTAAGTTGTGGCGTATCACTACTCGGGTTATTAAAAAATTGATCTGCTTTGTTACGAACCGCATCATCAGCATACGTATACGCCTGTTGCACACTATCAGCCAATCCTTGCAAAGCATCGAGTCGTGTTTGTGTGGCATTTTTTACTTTCACTTCTGCAAGCGTAATTTCCTCCGGCCGACTACCACGCTGCACTTCTGCAAATTGAGCGCTGGCGACTTTTGCCAGAGCCTCAGCCTGTAGTACTGCCGCAACCGCATCAGCATTTTCAAGTCGAACGAGTGTCTTGCCCGCTGTCACCACATCACCAACACGTACAGCCACAGAAGCAACCTTTCCTGATCGCTCAAAGGCCAATGACGCATCTTTTGCCGGAATAACCCGCCCCGTAACAGACACTGTCTGCACAAGGTCTCCTCGGGTAACCACGACTGTATTTTCAAGATCAACACCACTACCCCCACGATTAAGCAACACAAACACAATCACCACAACACAAATAACGGGGAGTATAATTTTCAAACGAAGCAGAGGCGAGAAATGTGACATGAGCGTAATTTATTGTACCGACGTTATAACTAATTGCTGTGGATCTTTTCGCAGTACATTAATACCCTGCAACGCCCCACCCAGCGATGCCAGGAAGAAAAAGACAAAGATTAACGGTCCAATAATCGGCACCGCCGAAAGTAACAGCATACCTACCACGCCAGCAAACACCAGTTTCCATAGAGGTTCCTCTCTCTCTTGTGTATGAACCACAAGCACAAACAGTGTTTTACCAAGCAACACGTTCGCCCCCGCAATTGCCCACACACAGAGAAGCGCAAGAATAAGTAGCAACACGATGCCCACCAAAGTACCCGCAACAGAAAACAAGAGTATCAAGCCAATTATAAAGAGGAACAAGCTCCCTACCACACCAATAAGTACTGACCGTGCAAGAGTACGTATAGTACTTGCCAGTGACACGAAACGAGACATGCCATACGGTGAGAAAAATCCAAACACAAAAAGAAAGAAGAGTACGGCGAGCGCTTGCGTTGCAGCAAACAAAGAAACAAATCGTAATGATCTCGACTTCCCACTAGGAAGCAATTCTGCGATAGCTGATTGATGGATTGAACCAAGAACAAAAGCATTCTCATCTATCATTGGCGCAGCATCCCCCATCCACACCACATCACCTACCACTTGCGCGTGGGGGCCAAAGGTAACCTTTTCTTGAGCAAATACTTTTATTGAACCGCCAACAAATGAGTCTATGTGGACCGTATTACCAATAACCTTAATATCACCAGACACATCGCCCCGTATCGTAATACGATCTCCAACGGCAAGCACACCACCTGTAACAGAGGCAGCTTGCGCAACGGTAAGCTCGCCTCCAACAAATACCAAATCACTTGTGACAGGTGTTTCGACATCTGCTTGAGCGGCAACAATACGAAGATCGTCACCCACTTCACCGCCGGACAATACGGTAACACCAACAAAAAGCGCATCCTGCTCTACAGACCCCGCGGAGGCAATATCTTTTGCAAAGACAGATGCATCACCTTCAACAGAACCAAAAAGTGATACCTTTTCGTTAGTAACATAAAAGTCATCATAAATAATTGTGTCAGCTGGCAACACATAAGTCACGGTATCTCCGCCACCACGACCAACGATAGCAGCATTGCCCGTGTGGGGAATAAGAAAAACAATAATACTGAGTAAACCTAACAAACGAATTAGATAATGTGTGTGCATGTAGTTAAAGAAATCCCGCGTACAACGCGGTTAATAAGTTCATTATAACAAAGACTGCAAGAATATGCAGAATATCCTCTACAATGTTGAAAAAACCATTTTTCTCTTGAAAAAATCACGTACAAATAATACCAATACTCCGCTGAACAAAATGGTTGCGGCTCCAACCAACAGCTGCAACTCAAACTCTGTATTAATAAATGCTGATGAGAAAAAATCAAAAAACTCTCCCACGCCACGTGTACGCGTTGCATTCTGAAATACATGTTCAACAGACATAAGTCCCATAAGCTCACACAATGGGGACAGCGCGAGTAATACAATAAAAATAAAACCTGCCCGACGCATAGCATGCGCGACGAGTTTTGTCGCATACAAAAATGACGTTCGACGGCACACACGTGATCGCATCGACTGATAAAGATCTTGATTGTAAGTGTTATTCATTATTTCCATAATCAACCTGTTGTAGCGAAAGTGCAAATTTTCTTAACTCTTTGGTTGCTCGAGTCAGACGCACCCGTACAGCACCCTCAGATATCCCCTCTTCAGCTGCCACGTCTGTAATTGTCTTACCAAAAAAGATGACCGCCTTCACAGTCTTGGCGAGCGACCCAGGCAATCGGGCGACGAGCGACGCCAACCAATCGTGCGCAACATAGTTTTCAAACTGGTCAGTCGATGCATCATCTTTAATAAGTGCTTCAAATTCCTCTGAGAGTTGTACCGAGGGACGCGCACTCTTCCTGCGAATCATTGAAATACATGTGTTCAAAAGGACACGGTACGCAAATGATTTAAACGGAACATCACGCCGCGGTACATACCGATTGGCGGCACCATATAAACGAATGAACGCTTCCTGCGCCGCATCCTGCGCTTCGTGTTTGTCACCTAAAATGTACGTTGCGCGACGAACAAAACCATCCACGTAGCGATCAAAAATAACCGTGAAGATTTCTGGTTTTTCACCAGAAAGCATATACGCATCCTCATCAGTTATAACATCTTGTGTGTGTGATACATTATTCATCGTTACAATACTTCCATACTGCCCTTCCTTGGGAGCATCGTTCCGCCGCCGTATCCTTACAAAATTTTGATGATACGGCGGCGGGCCGTTCGCGTTACCCGTGCTATTAATGTCGACCTTCTACATATATAGAACGCATGGAAAGTGAGATTTGTTACATCTTTTAACAAGTTACATATATTCCTGAACAAAAGTAACCAAAAATATGAATTTGCCCTTTACAACTTAATCTCTTTGCTTAATTTCTTAAACATTCTTCTCTTGGCAGTCGCCGTAACGATAGTAACAAGAAGCCATAACCGCTCGTATATTCACTTACCACCATCCCACAATTTTACACTGTATATAAAAAGCCCTGCGCAGAAATACGCAGGGCTAAAAAGTACTTATACAGGCACAACCGCCGCCGGGTCATTTTCCTCCAACATAACGTTGAGGGCGTAATAAGACCATACCCACTCCATACTGTTCCAATACAAGTACCTTACGCACACAAAGCCATTCTCATGAAGATACAATGTTCCCCAAAAAAAGAGTTGCTTCTTTTTCCACCCCTTACCTTGAGGAATAAGGTGCTGATTTGCAAGCAGATAATCAAGCACATGGGCCGTATAGACCCTTACTTCACTGTCCTTCAAGAGTTTCAAGAGGTGTTCTCCCACGAGACCATTCATCTGCTGGACAAGAGGGAGATACAAATCCAAATTCTGGGGATCAAAATGAATTTTTCCCAATAATCTCTGAGGTAACTGCTCTGTATCGGGTAGTATCTGCCACCCTTCTGGCACAAATGCTGGAGAATCACAATCAATGATCCTCTGAATCGGCCTTATCGCAGCATCACCCAAGATGACTGACAAAACTCGGCCGAGCATATCCCCCTGTGATAAGGTCTTCACCATATCAGCCGTCCATCCATTACGCGCGAAAGCGTGATCCAGTTCGGATGCCTGACGAACAGACATCACAAAATTAGTCTCTGCCATAGATATTCCTTCTTTGGTATAACGTGTTCTTTCAAACGTGTTAGTTTTTTACTGGACTCTTCGTCACAGCTTTGAGAGTCGTTTGAAACGGCGCTCGAAGCTGTGACGAATTCACTTATGTTTTAATGTACTATTCGTATAAATAATAACATAAATAATACTAATCTGTCAAGCATATTTGGAGCACTGTCCCACAAGAAACCAGTTGCTCCTTAAAGTACTCAAATAAAGCCATGCGGGAACAGTTATACCTTTTACCTATAACAAGCACAGGAAATACATGTTTTACAAAACCAGCATCGCATCACCAAATGAGTAAAAACGAAACTTATTTTCTATAGCGACCTGATACAAATCAAGAATACGTCGCGGGGCACCTTTGTACACCAAAAACGCATCAACGAGGGCCATGAGAGAGGTATTAGGTAAGTGAAAATTGGTGACCAACATGTCAGCCACCTCAAAACGAAACCCTGGTCGTATAAAGAGGTTTGTGCGTCCAGCACACGCTTTCCCATTCAGCAGTGCTGTGGCATTTGATTCAACCGTTCGAATCGCGGTTGTTCCCACACACACAACCGGCATATGCGCATGTTTCGCTTCTGCAATCCTTTGTGCCGCTGCCAAGGGAACATCGAAACGCTCCGTATGTAACACCCCCTTTGCCACCTGCTCTTTCGTCACCGGCGCAAACGTTCCTAATCCTACATCAAGGCGAACGCGTGCCGTGCGCACTCCCACGCGCTGCAATTGTTGTAACAAATCATTGGTGAAGTGAAGCGACGCGGTTGGTGCCGCTGCCGATGCACCACCCGCAGCAAACACAGCCTGATAACGTTGCCGTACCATGTGCTCCTCTGTATATGGCGCACCTAGATAGTGCGGCAAGGGTGTTGTGCCGTATGTGTGTAACAAAGAAAGAAAAATCTCAAAGGAAACATCAACAGAGAAGGTAAAATACTGCGCATCGTGAGCACGCACCGTCACCATTTCTCCTGAAGGAAACGCGAGACTCTCACCAACCCGCACTCCTTTATTCACCATGCCGCGTATAATCCCTTCATCACGATTCCACTCATTCACCAAAAAAAGTACCTTAACAGAGCCGCCCGTACGCTTGGTAAGCGTGACCCGTGCGGGCAACACCGTCGTATCGTTCAACACGAGCAGCGAATGAATTGGTAGATAAGTTCCAATCTGTGAAAACGTAGAGAAGACGACAGTGTCCGTACGAGTATCATACACAAACAAACGCGCAGCATCTCGCGGCTCTACAGGGACCCGCGCAATGAGCTCATCAGGTAGTGTGTAATCATACTCGGAAAAAACATATTCCTTTTTCACCACGTATTCATACCAAAAAAACAAACGGTGCGCGAATGTATTACAGCGACGAAGCGATAAAACCTATGAGGGCAATGCCGATTGTATTAAATGTGTATGAAATAGGTATTAAAAATCGCAATGATACTTTACTTAATCCAAGCACTGCCAAACCAAGCTCATCAGGAAGCGGGGAAGCAATAATAGTACCGCCAATGAGCCATAATACTACCTTTAACGGTCCATGGGAAAGGGTGTGGCGAAGCCTCTTCAATTGTAAAAAGCGCGGCGAAGGAACAATACGGGCAACAGGCTGCGCCGCAGCGGACGCAGTAACTTTCATTACCTTCAAAATCACCAAATCCCCAAGCAGTGCCCCTACTCCACCATATACCGCCACATACCAAGGACCATACGCCGCACCCAAAGATCCAAGTGCAATCATTGCAGGAGCGGTGGTGAAAATCGAAGAAAAGCCAACGCCTGCCAAAAACGCTGCGAGCCATGGCACCGACTCAAAAAAACTAATGACGAATAACACCCCGCCACTTCTTGCAAACCAAAACGCAAGTATCACACTTATTGTAACCAATACCCAGGTCAATATATTCCTCATAGGACAATAGTCTTATAACAACGCCTCAGGATTATGTAATAGTGACTGCCGATGTGTCGGCATTGTTTTTCCCTTCTTCACCTCAGCATAGCGAGACACATCTTTAAACACAACTGTGGAACCATTCGCTTCCAGTGTAATAAGTGGCGCCACCCAGGGTGCAATGAACGACGATCCATCAAGTGTTGCCACCGGCACAAGTGCCGTCCCGTCGCGAATGGCAACATCTTTCATGGTCTCGCCAAGAACTGTACCCCGAAACACATACAATCGTACCGGACAAAGTGTGTACATGTCCGGCAACTGCAACTCCTTGCCCGTGGTTTCAACGATAGTTGGTACTCCCGAGAGACCTACAGAAAAACCTGTTTGTTGCAACACAATGCGTTTGGCTGCAACCGTGTCATCTTCCCTATCTTGCCTCAACCCAAAAGGAATTGCCCATTTACCAGATGCCTGCTGTACCAAAAGCACATTATGTTTGTACAACACCACTATCCCGTACGCGATCAATAAATCTGTCCGCTTTTGAGGAAAAGAATAAAATAAAGACAAAATAGACCCCACAGTCAGACTAACCAAACCAACCCCATAGATCATGTCCGCGATTGTTTTAGTGTGTTCCAATACGCCCAATACAGTAAACAAGTAATTCCAATCATGAATAACCGCTTCACCACCAAGGAGTGGAAGCTGCATAGCAATGGCATCTCGCGCATATATAGACACTCCCACCACGCTCTGACCAAACCAAAACAACATAAGCGCAGCACCAAAACGAACATCCTTTACAAAAAAATAAACAAAAAGACCAAACGGAATCACAACCTGCAGCAACGAACCTGCCATGACGTGCATTATTTTTGGCAAAAAGAACGCGAGCGTATGACCTGCTTCATGAAATACCACATCAAGACTGCTCATCATATACGCTCCCGTCTCACTCATCGCAACAGAGAAAAAGTACACGGTCGCCAAAAGAGCCACCACCCCTCTAAAAATGATCGGGATTAAATCGGTTTTCTCTGCTTCAGGTTGTTGCATAAAAAATAAAGAAGCTGTTTATATTATACCCTCATTACACAAGAAACCTGTTGAGATAACACAGAAATAAGCTGCGTATAAAAAGCCCCGACAGTAATGTCGGGGCAAGAAGAGTCAGTGATAATCCTGTTTAGTAGACTCAATCTGACGAGCCTGCTGAAGGCCGTCTTCTGGCGACAATGTACCCTCTCTAACCCCACGAGCAATAGCGTGCAGACATGGAATCTCACTATCGTTATGACCCCACGCAGCAAGCTCTGCAACAATTTGCATAATTTGAGCATATGCGACTTCAACGTCACTCTGCGGGGCCTCAACCACGATTCCCTCTTTCATGAAAAAAGTATAGCAAAAAAACCAGAATTTACTATGTTTTTTGCAAAGGGTGCAAATGAGCGGCAATACCCATAGCCGCCGCAATAATCACTACATTTTTAATAATGTACTGACCTTCAAGAGTGGGTGCGAGAAAACTACTCCACGTCTCAGTCGGCAGAAATATAAGTGGCATGAATGTAGTCACCATATGGAACGCAAGTAATGGCAACACCACCCGCTCTGCCCCTTTAATCAAAAATAAGATACCAATAAGACATTCAAATAAACCGAAGAGAACAATAAATGTTGGGAATGTCATAAACGGAACGGTCTGTTCAAATAAATGCTGTACAAGTGCACTTGCCGGACTTAATCCGATAACTTTCAAAAGACCGAACCAGAAAAAAACAATGAACAAAGCACAACGTGCAACAAGTAAAGATAACTTTCGAAAAAAAGTAATAAGTTTTATATCGATTGATTGAATGCTCATATAGTCATTATACCTAGCTGAATTTTATGCGAGACCCAGAAGTCCACACGCACGTTATGCAAATTAAAAATTTTTGTAACACGCTCCCCAATCTTTTAAAAACCGTAGCTGAAAAAATTCTCGATGATGATTTTGAACAAACATAATGACACCATAGCTATGACATACAGCACCACCGCATGAGCATTATACAAAAATAAAAAAAATCCCTTCAATTCCGAAGAATCAAAGGGACTAAGTACATAAGGGTCAGAACAAAAGGTTCTAAGCGGTCAGTTGCGGAACCACCATACGAAAGGAGTGCTCGGCATACCACACGAGGCCGCACTCGAACCGGTAGACGCTCACGCGCAAGCCGCCAAGGCGCACGAACACGTAAGCAACGAAGAACTGGCCCTCAACCTTAAACAAGAAGAATGTAGCGTAGCTTTTTTGACGCAGCCACTGAGGATGCTTTTTACAAAAGTTCTTTATCTGGGCTTGTGTCAGACACAGCTTGTCAAGATCCGTTTCGAGTGAACTAAACACTTGTGCAAAGGTGCCATCCTTTACTATTTCGTAAACATCTACCCCTTGTTCTTTAGTGGCGATGCCCGGTTTGTTGGTGCCAAAGTTTTTGAAGTCACCGTCTATGCCGGACAGAAACACTTCCTTGGCAGTTGCCAATGTCTCTTTGCCGTCGAGGGCATCAAGCATCAGTGTTTCGGCTCCAGAAAGCAGTTTGAGGTACAGCACCTTTTCAGGTTGCTTGCCCATTAAGGCTTCACGTTGCTCGAATGAAAGGTTGTTAAACCATTTCAGCTGTGCAACGGTGATGTTACCGTGGCGCAGTTTGTTCAACAGGTCAATTTGCAGTCCAGCGAAATCTTGCGCCGTGTGCTGCTCGAGACTTTTTTGTCTCATTTTTTATCCTTTTTGTTTTGAAAGAGCCTCTACCCCTTATACCGAAGACAGCGAGAGGTGTACTGTATTCTACTTTAATTATATCACTTTCAGTCTATTTGTCAATAATCCCCGAGGATGTCTATCACACAAAAAAACCAAAAGTATTACGACAAGATACAACTTTTAGGTATTGAACTGGTCTTAGAACTGTCTAACGGTCCTTTAAGGAGTAACGTACTGGCGCGGTTTCGAATTTAGTTGATATAAAAAACCCACGGGTTTCAACCGTGGGCTTGGGATTTTTCAACAATACAGAACGAACGCTATGAGGGCACGATTCCCATGATAACCGGGTAATGATGTTCTACATTGCGCATGACTGGCGGTGAGTCAAGAGTATGATATGCGTACTCCCCGAAGTAAAGGCCGCCTTCGTTCCGGACACGCCTGTAACACGTTCTTCGGAAACACCCCACATAATCTCGGCTACCAAATACTTTTTGATGAGCACCAAACCAATAAAAATCAGGGTACTCGGGATTAAAAGAAGTGGGGCAAACAACCACTAATGGATCAAGCGGCTCGCGGACACAGAATTTGCAAACTTCTTGGCTTGTTATGGTCTGGCTTGCGAGCGCCGCCACATGTTCCAATCTCGGAGGAAGCAATTTCATTCTCTGAAGCGCCCTCAACGCCTGACGGCGATCGAGACCACGTTGCCGCGGATCGGATTTCAAAACTTCGTAGTACACGAAACGGGCGGTGAAGTTGGTAGGGTTCAAGTACGTATACGCCCACCACGGCAACTTCGTCCAGTCATACCAGATAACGTCATCTAACTCTTTGCGCCTCTGTTGATATCCATGCGCTATGTCGTACCATTGCTCAGTGACTTGCACAGGTATTTCGTGAATTACCGCGATTTTCCTTATTTTCATTTGTCATACACAAGGGGATCCGTCCCCATACGAGAGTTGTTTTACGCCGTTTACTCCAACGGCTCTAGTTGCGAAAGAACATGCAAAATACGCTACCTCTATGTGTAACATCAACTTTATATAATGTCAAAAATTAATGGGGTGAGCCTACGAGATGTTTCCCAAATAATTATCGCTGGGTGCCCTACGTCGCAGACTCTTCAAGGCACACCAAAAATATAGTCGCTCTGTTTCTTATTTTTGGGTGTCTATCGGGATTTGAACCCGAACTAAGGGATCCACAGACCCTTGTGCTAACCATTACACTATAGACACCATATGCTGCTACAGTGCAGCCCTCCATTTATATCAATGAAATCAGTTTGCGTCGAGTTAGTAATGGTAGATTGTCTCTCTTGCACGTTTACCAGACACAATCTTTCCTGTTCCATCGCACTCGGAACACTGGTCTAAAATTTTCCCAATAAACGGTATAAATGAAGCTGCTCCAAAGAGACGGCCGGCTCCTTTACATTTTTCACACTTTTTATAAGTCAATTCTGATTCTGAAGTAGCAGAGAGTCGCGGTCTACGCTCGCCTCCAAAATCACCCTCGCCACCATCATCAGGAATTTCTCCAGGAGGAAGAACAGGAGGGGTGCCCCATTCCTTTTCCACATCCTCACCTTGCTGACCTTTGTTCAACTCAGCTCGTACTGTGTGTAAACGATTCTCATCAGAATTATGTGCTTCCTGAACAATGTCTTCTTTCTTGCCTTCTTGCGGAATCGGGATAATTTCTTCAGGAATAACTTCTATTCCAATTTCAGGAACAGGGCTACTTTCCTTTATTAAATCAACCGGGGCACCATCAGGTACATGTACACTTTCAACCGCAACTCTCATTGCTTCTGCCTCAGCTTGCATTTCTTCGGCGGTAACCGGGGAAGTTTCCATATCCACCTGTTCTTCTTCTGGAATGTTATTCAACAAAGATATGCCCTCTTTCATCATAGTAATGCACTTAAAAAATAATATCCTACGTATAACTCGGCGGGGTCTCTTTCACTTTCTCTTTATAATTAGCAAAACGAGCCAACGCATATAACAACGACGAGAGTCGGTTTAGGTACGCAAGCGAGTGAGCCCCTACCTTCACCCTCCCCTCTTCCACCACCGCTACCACACGACGCTCCGCCCGTCGGGCAATGGTACGCGCAGCATCAAACCGTGCTGACAACTCTGCAGCTCCGGGAATGAAAAAAGATTTTATTGGTGGTAATAATTTTTCTATACCATCAACAATCTCTTCAATGTCTTTCACCCGCCGTTCGGGCATCGTTTTCTGCGCACCGGCCAACTCAGCCTGCACAATAAAAAGCGCCTGCTGTACATCACATACCATATCGGCGACTGATCGCTTATGAAAAGACAATTTTTTTGCCTGAGCACCCGAACGACACAATCCTAAAAAAGAATTTGTTTCGTCGAGCGAGCCAAGTGCCTCTGCGACCAGACTCGATTTACTGATTCGCTGATCACAACCGAATGTTTTTGTAGTCCCTGTATCCCCCTTTCGTGTATAGAGTGCCATAACATTAGAAACGATATACCTCTGCTCCCTCATGAGCTACCTCTGTGACCAACACTCCCACTTCAGCACCCTTGAGCGCCTTCTTAACCGGCACATGATCAATCTGTATCGAAGTAATTGCTTCTTCGTGTCGCTCCTCTCCACGAACAATCATAACCCGATCACCCACAGAAAGTGGTGCGCGTAGTTTGATAATCGCAACATTAATGTTGCCGTACCAATGAGTCACTTCACCAATCTTCTTCCCCGGAATTGGTATGATAGTCGATGTAACTGATTTAATTTGTTTCCTGACTATTTTTTTAACCCCTTTCTTTATTGTTTTTTTGACGGCCCTCTTTATTATTGATTTGTTTTTTAAGACACTTTTTTTCTTTTTGCCAGAAATCTTCTTCACACGAACTGATGTCTTTGTTTGTTTCTTTGCAGGCATACATATAACAAATTAATAGTACATACTATTATTCTAACGCCAAAAAATAGAAAGCGTATCTCTTCTGCAAATAAGAAACAGTTATTTGACAACCACCCCCATCTACACAACTTTAATCTATATTTGCCGATAATTTTGTCGAGTGAATTAACTCATTAATTTTTGCCAAAGTAGCTTCTCCAACATATCCGGTACCTTTCGTTAGGTCTTCAGGCAACAAAACATCTTTAGCGTGTTTTTCTTGGAATTTAATAACCGATTTGAGAGTTAAGAAACCAAAATAGTTTGTTTCTCTACCCGGAGAACCAACACCCGAATTGGCCAACTTTGTATCCGGATCGGAATTTAAGAAGATTTGCAAACGTTTAACATCCGCGTGTGTTTGCTTGTATCGCAATTTTTTAGTGAGTGGATTTGTAAACGGTACATTGACTGCTTGTTGCAAATTCGTCAACACAGCTCCCGATTTTAGAATAATAGTACTCGAAGCTACCGCAACAGCAGAAGAAAGACCGTAAGCAGTATAAAATTTCGCGTGAACAGTATATATTCCATCCGGACAGGTTGGGTACCTAACTAAGCCGCCAATTTTTGAACACAAATCCCATGGTCTAGAGGCAACATAATTTTCTTGGCTCGCGTCAGTGAAATCTCCAGTCATTGATATCGCTATTTCCTTAATATCTGTTGCGGCGTTAAACTCCAAAACAACATTTCTACTCGAAGTTATTGGTGCTCCGCCATTTATACGCAATCCAAATCGATTTTTCAGCATAACTGGTGATGTCCACATGATAGGCAAATTACCGCCCCCACGATTTGAACACGAAACAGACACATTTGTCACATTCGCACTTGCGACTGTTCCAGAAGAGTTCGACACAGTACACGTCTGACCGGTTGGTTGTGTCAACACAGTGACGGCATACGAAGCACCATTACTCAACG
>JACCDG010761736.1_pt1 | contig 69999 bp, 90 predicted proteins | sample 7442471 | NCBI WGS metagenome assembly JACCDG01 (sample SAMN15323444, study PRJNA562643) | freshwater metagenome | isolation source: river surface water | place: USA:Blue River Watershed | collected 2017-08-17 | reverse complement strand
GACAACGCCTGCATCGCGCAGTCCTACATTCCGTGCAGCGGAGGCTCGTCACTCGTCGCGATCGAGTATCTCGACCGCCCATCTCAGGACCGGAGCACCCAGGCGATCCAGGCGCGCATCGGGCTCGACTTCGGCTACGGAACGCCTCGTGGGCCTGAGTTCGACAAGAGCGGACGCGCTGTCTCGTGGCGCATCCCGGCCCCATGGCTCGAGGAGAACTGCAACGACTTCTGGCGACGCAAGGCCGCGCTCAAGCAGAAGGTCATCGAGGCCGGCTGGCTCCCACGCAGCGAGAACAGCGACGTCTTCGAGTTCAAGTTCCACCGCGGACAGCTTCTCGAGCCAGGTCAGTGCGCCGAGGGTCGCCTGTTCATCATCACCGTCGAGCAGGACCTCAAGATCTACGACATGACCAGCGGCGAGAGCCGCGAAGGCGATCTCACGGACGTCGACTACCACAAACTCGGCTCATTCCGTGCCGCCGAGAAGTCCGGCTACGACGGCGTGAAGATCAACGACTACTGCCAGAGCGAGCTGTGGGGCAACTTCGGCCACCGGAGCGTCGGTATCTTCAAGGGCTCGATCGGCAAGCTCTCGTGGGACGTGATCCCGGCCAAGAACTTCGACTGGGAGGACCTCGATACGGTCCGGCGTGGCCTGACACCCGAGTACGAGGCGTGGCTCGTTGAGCAGGCCATGGCCAGAAGGAACCCGCGTCGCAGGAACACGGATGGAGAGGTCCGCGCCCTCGAGCGCAAGGTCTTCACCGGCGAGGGAGACGACGAGGATCGCCAGCGTCTCTGCGTGTGGTGGGAGAGGACCAGGTTGGGGCTTCCGATCCGGAAGCCGGAGCCGCAGCCGCATCCGGTGCAGGATCCGAACGCCAAGGGAGGGTGGAGCCAGATCCTCGAGATCGACGGGCGCTGGCACCTCAAGGATGCGTGGGATCGGTCGTCGAACGGCGTTCTCGAAGCGCGCGACATTGAAGAGGATGTGCACGAGCTTCTTCAAGACAAGGCGCCGGAGATCGAGGAGGTCCGTCGCATCACGTTCCTCGAGAAGCCGGAGTACGAATCGCACGCCGATCTCACCGGCGAGGACTGGTGGACATACCTCATCAGGGTCGAGGGGTCCGTTCCGTTCAGTGATGAAGACGAGGATGTCAAAGAGAACCCCCGTCGTCGAAACCGCCCCGCGCTCGACCTTTCCAGGATCATCATCCGCGTCTGCGACGGCGCTGATCGCTCCCGCAGGAGCTCTCGTCGAGCCTACGCTCACACGTTCTGCAAGACGGGGCCGGTGGTCTGCGTCGCGTCCGAGTTCTTCGGGCTCCCCGCCGGCCACAGGGACGGGGTCCTGGCGCACGAGATCGGCCATCTCTTGGCTGGCCCCGATACCGACGAGGAGGCCGCTGACCGTGCATTCGAGGCCGAGACAGGCGTCCGGATCCGATACAAGGACGGCGCACACGGACGCTGCCTCCAGTGGCTCGGTCCGAAGGCCAGGAAGTCGCTGGTCGGCGTCTTCAAGTTCGACTTCGAGGGGAAGACGTCCGACGTGCGCGGTCCAGACGATGACGCCGTGCGCTTCTTCGTGAAGGACGCATCCGGCAAGCATGAACTCGCCACGCTCGCGGAAGCTGAGGTTGCTGCCGCTGCTGACCCGAATGCCGATGTCTGGGCAACCGACGGCAGAAGGCGACTCGGCTGGAGGCCCATGGCGAGGAATCCGAAGCGCAAGCGCGGAGCGCTCGTTCCGCTTGACAAGCAGATCGAGCACGGCGTTGACCTTCGTGGACTGCGGAGGAACGCTGTTTGCCCGACCTGTGGCGCCACCGACGCCTACAAGAGCCCGTTCTCCGGTCGTCTGGAGTGCAGGGTCTGCGACGCTGTGGCGCGCCGACCGAAGGTCGGAGCTCGCGTTCGGCTGAGGCAAGACGTCGACCGCTACCCGCACTTCATTGCGCGAGAGGGCTCGACGGGAGTCGTCTCGCACTCGGATGACGAGAACTTCTGGGTCAAGCTGGACGACCACCTCGACGGCGCCGAGGAGTGGGACAACGAGGTCCAGTGGTTCGGCGACTTTCTTCGTGATGTCAACGACGATCTCGAGGTCGTGACGGTCGCTGGCGCTCGCCGCAACGGAGGGCGCCGGTGATTCATCGCCTCGCCATGATCGCGGGCAAGAGGTTCGTCTCCCCTTCGGACTACAACTCCGTCTACCCGACCCAGGTCGCGTTCGACCCACTGGGGGTCTGAACGTGCGAGACCTCAACCGCGAGGAATCCTACCCGCCTGTTCTTCGAGCCGCGCTCGATGCGTGGACTGCCAGTCGCGTCAAGGCTGGAGCTCATGGTCGCGTGCGCTGGAAGGAAACGACCTACCCCTGGATCGAGGAGCAGCTCGCTGCCGGACACCTGGATGAACTTCTCGCCGAGTTGGCAGGGCTCGTGGACGAGAACAAGGCGAAGGCAGTTCAGCGGCGTGCGGATCGACGTCTCAGCGCTGCCGAGCGTCTCTGGGAGCGTCAGGCGATCGAGGTCGACTCCTGGCTGTCACGCAAGACACTTCGGCGCGACCTTGCAGGACGCAACGTCTGGCTCTGGCACGGCACGAGTTCGGCACTGCTTCCCGAGATCCGCAGGCGCGGCCTGCTCGCCGAGCCGCCGAAGAAGACGCACCAGTCGTCGACCTCGGGATACATCTACCTCACGACCGAGGCCGGCGACTACGGTTCTGGCGGGAGCGCAGTCTTCTACGCCAGATCGGCCGCAGGGAAGCATGGCGGAGATCCGGTGCTTCTGCGCGTGATTGTCCCGTGGAATGAGCTTGAGCCGGACGCCGACGACGAGGAGTTGTCGTGCGGCAGGTGCCAGTTCCGTACTGCGTTCGACATTCCGGTCGACAGGATCCGCGAGATCGGCGATGAGCGCGTCGGATGGCCAGAGGAGTGGCCGAGATACAGGAATCCGATCAGTCTTCATCCTCGTCATCGCCGCCTGACCTGAGCGCCAGGACCAGACCAACGCCGGCGAGCGTCGCGACGCCGACTCCGATCATGACCATCTGGGTCTTGTCTATACCGGCTGGCGCTGGCGCCGCCGGCCGCGAGAACGTCATGGGCGGGGGTGGCGTGAAGATCGGTCGCTGTGCCTTGGCGATCTTTCTGTCAGCCTGCGCCTGAGCGAAGGCTGTTCCGATGCTGGCTGCCGCGTTCGTGATCGACGAGACGAGGCCGACCGCAGCTTGACGGCTCTGGCCAGCCGCCTGCTCTTCCGCAGCGCGTTGCGCCGCTGCTGCTTGCTCACGAGCGACGCGATCAGCTTCAGCTTTCTGCGCGGCCGCTGCTCGATCCGCCTGGAGCCGTTCGTAGGCGGCGGCCTGCACCGCCTGGGCTTGGCGACTGCGCTCAGCTTGAGCAGCGCGAACTGCGGCGTCTTGCGCTCGAGTCGCAGCCTCCTGCTGCGCTCGAGCCGCAGCATCTCGCTCGGCCTGCGTTCTGGCTGCAGCCGCTTGCTGAGCGCGATTCTCGGCCTCCTGGCGAGCCCACGCCGCTTCGCGCTGAGCTTGCGCTGCGGCGACCGCAGCCTCGTTGCGAGCCCTGTCTTCTGCGCTCAACCTGGCTCGCTGTTCTGCGTCACGCCTGTTGGCCTCCGCCTGCGCTCTCTCACGCTCCTGTGTCAAGCGCGCCTGCTCGGCGGCCTCGGCTTCGCGCTCCCTCCTTTGGGCCTCTTCCCTTCCGTATGCGATCTCCACGCCGCGGTTCGCGACTGCGCCTGGTAGCGCTCGACCCGTCTCGACGATCATGTTCGTGGGAGTCGACGCTCCGCCGCTGATCTGCCTTCGGCTTGCGTCTCCCATACGCCGAAGCGCCTCGTTCTTGGCAAAGAAGAGGTTGTTCTTGACCATCGTCGTGTTGCCATAGCAGTTCCAGCAGTACGACTCTTCTGGCCACGGCATGTACAGACTGACTTCGGCGAGGAGTGCATCGGCGCGAGCAGGGATCCCTGAGATCGACGCCACTGGACTGTTCTGAGCTTGCCCAACGAGCGCGATTGCAGCGCTGTGCAGGCGGTTCTTCGTGGCCGAGTCCGCCTCTCGCGTCCCAGACAGGAAGCCGAGACCCTGGAGGTCACGGATGGTGACGTGCACGTTGCGCTCCCGAAGTTCACTCTATCTTCGCTTTTGACCGTGCCGGACGTTGACTAGCGGCATTGAGTCCATCACAATGTGACGTCGAGCGCAGAACAACGCGCTCGTCGTCTCCTCAGAAGGGGCCCCGGAGTCCAGCCCGGGGCCCCTTCTCTGTACCAATGCGTCTAGTCACATCTGGTCTTGACAATCCGTGGGCCGAACAATAGCTCGTGCTAACCTCCACTCGTCGGCCAGCGGCGGGATGACCTGCCGTAGGGCTTGATGAAGGAAGAGCAGGGAGCACATGGCCTACGTCACGCTTGCCGACCTGAACAGGTACTCCAGCGGCCTTGGCGCGGCGAGCCCAGAGCAGCTCGAGCAGGCGGCGACTGGTCTCGAGAACACCGCGAAGGGCTTGCGGGCCAACGCCGCAGGCCTCCAGGCGGTTCAACCTGCCGCAGCGCAGGGCCTGATCTCCCAGGCCGTGGGCATGGAGACACAGGCCGCCTCTCTCCGCCGGCAGGCGGGTGAGCTCAGGGCCTCCAACGCGGCAGCCGCAGCAGCTTCGGCTGCGAACCAGAAGGCAGCCCTGGACCTCACTGCGAGCATCGTCAACGCTGGCGCTGGTGTCGCCTCGACGTGGATGGCGTCCGACGCCGCCAGGAAGCAGGCGGCTGCAGATCGCAAGGCCGCGCTCGCCAACCAGCCGTTCACGAGCCCGCTGCCTGGGAACTACGGGCAGCCCGCTCCGTCCTCGGGACTGAGCACCGGCGCCATGATCGGCATTGGCGCCGGCGTCCTCGCGCTCATCGGTGGCGCCGTGATCCTCTCGCGTAGGCAGCAGTAGGAGATCCAGTGCCCTACGACCTGGGCGACGTGACGGACGAGAGGAGCGCCAAGGCGCTCGAGGCTCAGGCCTTGGATCTCGACAAGGCTGCGGCGCCGCTCGAAGCGGTGCAGCCAGCCGCCGCCAACGCGCTCAAGGCGCAGGCCGCCAGCATGAGGCAGCAGGCCGCTGCCTTCCGCGCTGTTTCTGGGCTTCCTCCCGCAGGATCTTGGTCTACCGGCACCAAGGTCGGTGTCGCCTGTGGCGCCATCCTCGCTGCTGCAGGGCTTGTCTGGCTCGGGCGGAACATGAGGAACTAACCCGGTCCGGCTGCGTGGCCGACCACCGGGCACTCGTGGTGTCCGGCCGACAGATCACCGGAACCCAAGAGAAGAGAGAACAGGATCATGGCTTACGTCTACATTTCCGACATCGGTCAGGCGCCGGCTCCAGCACCGGCTCCACCCCCTCCTCCGACGGCAGCGACCGCTGAGTCGCTCGAGACCAAGGCGAAGGCGCTCGAACTGACGGCGCAGGTCGCCGCTGTGGCGAGCCCTGCGGCCGCAGCGAACCTCCAGGCCCAGGCCGCCGCCATGCGGCAGCAGGCGGACAAGATCCGCTCCGAGCTCGGCGGCCTCTCCATGGGCGCCAAGGTCGGGATCGGGGCACTGATCCTCGGCTCGCTCGCTGGCGGCTACCACCTCGCGACGCGCAACAAGACCCGCGCGAACGGCCGCCGTCGGTAGAGGTGACCACACCTTCGGCATGATCCTGAACGGGCGCCCAACTGGGCGCCCGTTCTGCTTGTCGGTGGTCTTTGCTACACCGTCGGCTTCTGGGTCAGGCGCGACAGCGCTCGGAGGAAGCCATGAAGGTCTACATCGCGGGACGTTCCGAGGACCAGGCGAAGATCGCCGAGATCAAGGCCGAGTTCGAGGCCTCGGAGATCGAGGTCAACGCCGGCTGGATCCAGCAGAAGGATCTGTCGATCGACAAGGACGACCTGTCCGAGAAGCGCAGGAAGCTCGGGATCGATCTGACCCAGATCGCAGAGGCGGACATCTTCGTTCTCTTCAACCCACAGGATGCCCACCGCACGGGCACTGGCGGTCGTCACGTCGAGACCGGGTACGCCATCGCGCTCGGCAAGCCGATCTTCCTGATCGGATCCGGCGAGAACATCTTCCACTTCCACGAGAACGTGCGGGAGTTCGACTCGACACAGGCCGCGATCAACGCTGTGCTCGGCATCAATCTCGAGGAGTTCAAGGCCTCGACGCACTCCGTCGACTCCTATCAGGCGTGGACGCGCACAACGGCCCTCTATCCCGGCAAGGGCGACAAGAAGGCCCTGGGTGTCGCCTACACGACGGTGGGCCTGGGCGGTGAGACAGGGGAGCTCGTCGACAAGGTCCTCGCGCACCTGAACGAGGAGAGCAACCGCCTGCTCATGGCTGGCGTGACGACCAAGGAGGAGACGGAGGCGCTCACGAACCTCGGCGTGGTGATCGAGAAGCTCCACCACTTCGGCGTCGTCGCTCGCCAGCTCGAGGAGCTCAAGCGTCCAATGCGCGAGGGGAAGATGCCGCTTCCGGATCTGGCGCCGTTCCCCGAGAACCTTCTCATCGAGATCCAGAAGGAGCTCGGCGACCAGGACTGGTACCAGGCGCGTTTGGCCGACGAGCTGGGCGTGCGGTCCTCGCAGGTCCTGGCGGCCAACGTCGAGAAGCTGCTGAGTCGCAAGAACCGCGGCGTCATTCACGGTTCTGGGGACAACCGATAGGCGACTGCTGCAGGCAGCCCTACCACAAGACAGCACTCCTGTGCGAGTATGCTGCCGTTCTCACCGGCAGCGCCTCACTGGAGTCGTCTGGTCTTGCGGACCGTTCGGATCGTCGACATCGGGAGTGCGCAGCAGCACGGTCTTGTGCCGGCGCCTGGCCGTGATGCGTCCAGGCGACTTCGTGAAGAGGACCCGGGTAAGCCGAGCGTCGACGACAAGAGGTCCTACTACTGGAACGGCCCTGGGTGGTACGCGGCCTACAACGAGGCCTGCCGCCTCATGGAGAAGTCCGGCCTCTCGATCGAGAAGGCGGCGCCACAGGTCGGCTGGACGGCAGAAGACCTCGACGCTGCGATCAAGCGTGGCGGCAAGCCGCCGGATCAGCCGCTCACTCCAGACGACTTCCGGCCAAGGGAGCGTGCGAAGCGCACAGTCAAGCAGCGCGTGGCCGGTCTTCACGGCGTCAGCCAGGAGACCCAAGATCTTGCGCGCAGGCTCTATGAGGTCGAGATCATGACCGTGCGTGAGGTCGCCAAGGCACTCGACGAGCCGTACGAGAAGACGTACTTGATCTTGAACCTTGCCAAGACGAAGTTCAGGCGTCCTGGACGCAGGGGGAGTTCCGAGCCGGACGACGTCTATCGCGCGAGTCGTGATCCGATCCGTGCGGAAGCCGAGGAGGTCAAGGTCGTGCCGGCCAAGATCGTCACGCCTCGCCTTTCCGCTAAGGTCGTCACGCCTGTCAAGACTCGTCCTGCCGCTCATGCCGATGTCAAGCGCTCGGCCGACAAGGTCGATGTCAGGTATGGCTCCAAGAGGCCTGACTCGGGGCGAGTGCAGATGTCAGAGGCCGAGAAGGCGCTCCGTCGCGTTCTTGGAGTAGCGGCGGGCGTCAAGCCCAAAGCAAGTCGAGGATCACGTAACGTCACGAAGTCCACCTCCAGTGGTTCCCGAAGGAAGATGTCTGAGGCCGAGAAGGCGCTTCGTCGCGTGCTCGGGTGACATCCTTCGGCTGACGCGATGATTTTCGCGCCTCCGAGCGATCAGGCGTCAGGGCTTAGTCGTCCTGTTGACGACGAGCGTTTGGTCGGCGCGGCCAGTCGGAGGGCGGTGGTAGGATAGCCGCCTGGGCTGGACACCCGAGTGCATGACGACTGGAAGCGGCTCGGTCGCGACCGAGCTTCAGGAGGCCCTGTTGTGGCTCTCCGCTAGAGGGGGCATTGTCCTCCTCCAAAAGACCGAGGTTCATGTCTACAGAGGCTCGGTCCACAGGTGCGTGGCCAGGTCTGACGAAGCCAGTTCTGGCGTGGATGCCATTCTCGAGGCGATCAGGCAGGTGAGAGTCGAGCATGAGCGCCTCGGTTGAGGTCATGAAGGACGTCGCTCGCAGGCTCGAGGCCGGCGACTGGGTTGTGTCCGCACCTCATGTCCAGTCGCTTCCTGGGTTGGGCAAGCTCGTTGACGGCGACTCTCGTGACACGACGCTCCTCCAGGCGCAGGTCGAGTGGACGCATGGCGCTCACTGGGTGGCTGCCTCGAGCCTCGTGCGGATCGAGCCCGCTCACGAGGCAATGCTCGTTCGTCAGGCCATTTCGGCTGGCGTCGTGAGCTCCGGTTGTTCTGAGCAGCTTCGAGCACGACTCGCCGCGTTTGAACGTGGCGACCTGAAGTTCGTGCGCACTCCAGGACTGCTCGACCTCCTTTGGAGCTCGATCATGGACTCCGACAGTCCTGGTGGACTGGTGAAGTTCTTCGACGAGAGCGGACTTCCCGCTCCGGTCGCGAAGGTCGATCCGGTCGCGAAGGTCGATCCGGTCGCGAAGGTCGAGCCGGTCGCGAAGGTCGAGCCGGTCGCGAAGGTCGAGCCGGTCGCGAAGGTCGAGCCGTCCTTCGTTGCGTCTCCAGCCAAGCCGGTCGTCGAGCAGTCCGACCTGGAGAAGCTGCGGAAGAAGCGGTCCATCGACCCAGAGACCTCGATCACGATGATCTCGCTCGGCTGGCGCCAGGGCGGTGTTCTCGACGGCCTCATGTGGTGCTCCACCTGTTCGCAGCCGACGGTGTGGAAGGACAAGACCGGGTCTCCGAGTCACCTCTGGTGCTCGGACGCTGCGTAGGAGATCGCCCCATGCTGACCGTCACAGAGCAGCGGCTTCAGGATCTCGAGAAGGTCATGGCGGAGCACCGCAACCTCTCGCTGGCTGTTTCCCAGATGCTGCCTCCGGCCGCCGCCAAGGAGCGGCCGCGTCTCGCGGCGCTCGTAGACCAAGTTCGTCGACTGCGCGTCGCTGCCTTCCAGTCCCTCCAACAGGGAGACGTCTATGGCCTGGTTCGCGCCCTCGGCGTCAACCACGCCTTCGACGCCTGCGTGATCCTCGGCGTTGGCAGCGTTCAGGCTCTCACCTCCTGCACGCGGAACCAGTTCGCGCTCTGGGCGCGTCCGCAGAACCTCGGCTGGGGCGCAGCCGACGCCGTGCCGCCCAGGATCGACCCGGACGTGGTCTCGGCCGTCGAGGGTGTTCTCAGGTCGCTCGGTCTTCGCTGGCGTGAGGCTCACGAGAAGCCGCGCGTCCGCCTTCCGGAGCCGGTCCTCTCGCGCGCCTTCAACACCAACTTCGACCCGAAGAAGCGCTTCGGGCTCGAGGACTTCTCTTCCTACGCGCACCCCTCACTCGTTCGCGGGATCCCGGGCCAGTTCGGGCAGATCACGCACGAGCTCAACGCGCGCGGGATCTACTCCTTCGAGGACATGAGTCTTCGCTCGATCGCCGACCTGAAGAGGACTGGCCTCGCAGAGCCTCAACTCTCGCTCGTCCAGTGGGAGATGCGGCGTCGTGGCATGACCTTCCAGAAGGAACAGCCCATGGCCGCTGTGGAGATGGACGCGATCGACGTCGACAAGATCAACCGCGACGACATCGACGAGAAGGACGTCCTCTCCTTCGAGGACAAGATCAAGGTCCGCGACAAGGTCGGCACGGTCGTCGGAATCATCAACTCGGCTAACGAGTTCGAGGACCGCGCCGGTGCCGAGTCCGACGACGTCCACGCCGGCTACGGCGATCAGGGCTCGAGCGCCATGGGCGTGAACGAGGCCTACGTCGAGGAGAACGAGGGCGAGGACGTTCGTGATGAGGACGACGCCCAGTCCGCGCAGCAGCCCGCTGCGCCATCCACAGGCCGATAGGCCAACCACAAGCGCAGAACAGAGTCCCAAGGTCAGGAGGTTCGTTTCCGTATGATCGCTGACGTCACCGCCAATGCCGTCGCGCCCGTCGCGCGCCGCGCCCGCCACAACGAGGGTCTCTCGATCCAGAGGGTGTTCACGAAGCCCGGGGTGGATCCATTCTCGCAGATCGAGTGGGAGACCCGTCGTTCAGAGATCAAGAGCCCGGACGGCAAGAAGGTCATCTTCGAGATGCCAGATGCCGAGGCGCCGAAGAGCTGGAGCCAGACGGCTCTCGACATCGCCGCCGACAAGTACTTCAGGAAGGCTGGCGTTCCGACCCCGTCGGGGAAGGAGACGAGCGTCCGCCAGATGGTCGATCGCGTCGCCAAGGCGCTCCGGAAGGCCGGCGAGGGCCAGGGCGGCTACTTCGCGACCGAGGCAGACGCCCAGACGTTCGAGAACGAGCTCCGGTTCATGCTCGTCAACCAGTACGGCGCCTTCAACAGCCCGGTCTGGTTCAACGTGGGCCTGGCCGAGGCCTACGGGATCAAGGGCAAGTGCTCCGAGAACTTCGTCTGGAACAGCGAGACGAGCAAGGTCGAGACGGCTCCCGACTCGTACTCGCGCCCAGCGGCCTCGGCCTGCTTCATCGTATCCGTCGAGGACGACCTTCTCGACATCGCGCGTCACGTCGAGCGCGAGATGCGGATCTTCCGCTTCGGCGGCGGCTCCGGAGGCAACTACTCGCGTCTCCGCGCCGAGGGCGAGTCGCTCTCGAACGGTGGCGTGAGCTCGGGCCTCATGTCGTTCCTCAAGGTATTCGACGTGTCGGCCGGCGCGATCAAGTCGGGCGGCACGACGCGCAGGGCTGCGAAGCTGGTCTGCCTCGACGCTGACCACCCGGACATCGAGAAGTTCATCGACTGGAAGGTCAAGGAGGAAGAGAAGGCGCTCGCCCTCATCAACGCTGGCTACCCCCGCGACTTCAACGGCGAGGCCTACCAGACGGTCTCTGGTCAGAACGCGAACAACTCTGTCCGCCTGACCGACGAGTTCATGCAGGCGGTCCTCGAGGACAAGCCCTGGCAGACGAAGTGGCGCACGACCGGCAAGGTCGCGGCGACGCTCAGCGCCAAGAAGCTCTTCCGGAAGATCGCCGACGCGGCTCATCGCTGCGCGGACCCCGGTCTCATGTTCGACACGACGATCAACCGCTGGAACCCGGTCATCAACACGGGGCGCATCGAGGCGGCGAACCCGTGCGTGACCGGAGACACCATGGTGTCGACGTCCGCCGGGTTCAAGCGCATCGTCGATCTCCTGGACAGTGACTTCAACGTCGTCGGTTCGGACGGCGAACTCCATGCCGTGAAGCCAGCCTTCTGCACCGGCGTCAAGCCGGTCTACAGGATGCGCACCCGCTGCGGCTACGAGGTGAAGCTCACGGCCGACCACCTGGTGCTCACCGCCAACCGTGGTGACGTCAAGGCGTGCGAGCTGACCAAGGACGATAAGATCGTTCTCGGTGCGCCGACGTTCGGCTCCGACAAGATCGACAGCCGCATCGGTGAGTTCGTCGGACTCATGGCCGGCGACGGCTGCCTCGTCCACGAGGCGAACGTCGACAGGGTCGTGCTGACGCTCTCCTACGATGAGCGCGATCTCGCCAGCAAGATCCACGACAACCTCATGAGCTTCAAGCGTGAGAACGCGACCGACGGCCGCGAGGCCAGGGCGTTCGAGATCAACGAGCGTGAGTCGACGCTCTGCATCCAGACGGCAGCGACGTGCATCGTCTCCGAGACGAGCAAGTACGCCGTGCTCGACAAGGGGAGCGAGGGCAAGGCGTTCACGGACGCCGCGTTCGGTCTCGACAAGAAGTCGCTGGCGGCGGTCCTGCGCGGCCTGTTCACGGCCGACGGCACTGTCGGGAACTACGGCGAGAAGACCCAGTACATCAGCCTGGACAGCGTCTCGCTGACTCTGCTCCAGCAGACGCAGCAGATGCTTCTTCAGTTCGGGATCAAGTCGAAGCTGTACATGAACAGGCGCGGTCACGACTTCGATGTGGTGATGCTGCCGGACGGCAAGGGCGGCGCGAAGGAGTATCCGGTCCAGCAGAGCCACAGCCTGAGGATCTCCAGGTCCTCGCGCTTCGTGTTCGCTCGCGAGATCGGGTTCGCCTCGGAGAAGAAGTCCGAGAAGCTCTCCAGGATGAACGCGAGCGTCGCGGCCTACGCTGACGTCATGCACGACACGATCGTCGAGTTCACGCCGCTCGGTGAGGAGAGGGTCTACGACCTGACGGAGCCGAACACGCACCACTTCGTGGCCAACGGGGTGGTCGTCCACAACTGCAACGAGTTCCACTTCCTCCAGAACACGGCATGCAACCTCTCAAGCCTGAACGTCACGAAGTTCATGTCCAAGAAGGATGGCGCCTGGCACTTCGACGTCCAGGCCTTCCGGCACGCGGCGCGGATCTTCACGATCGCGAAGGAGATCATCGTCGACTACGCGAGCTACCCGACGCGTGAGATCGCGCAGAACAGCCACGACTACAGGCCGCTCGGCCTCGGCTACGCGAACCTCGGCGCGGCGCTCATGATCCAGGGCATCCCCTACGACTCGAACGACGGCTGTGCCTTCGCGGCGGCCGTGAACTCTGTGCTCTGCGGAGTCGGCTACGAGACGTCGGCCGAGATCGCCATGAGCAAGGGGCCGTTCCCCGGCTTCGCTCACAACCGTGAGCCGATGCTCAACGTGATCGGCATGCACCGGAAGGCGGCGCACGCACTCCAGACCGAGAGGTACGCCTACATCGCCAACGAGGGTCGTCGGGCGTGGGACAGCGCCATGTCGATCGCAGAGAGGCACGGAGTCCGCAACGGCCAGCTCACGGTCACGGCTCCCACTGGCACCATCGGCTTCCTGATGGACTGCGACACGACGGGTGTCGAGCCTGACTTCTCGCTCGTGAAGCACAAGGGTCTCGCCGGCGGTGGCTACCTCAAGATCGTGAACCGCTCGGTCGATGCGGCTCTCGAGACCATGGGCTACTCGCAGCAGCAGCGCGCTTCGGCTGTCAAGCACGTCCTGGAGCACGGCACACTCGAGGGCTGGAGCGACATGAAGCCGGAGCACCTCCCGGTCTTCGACTGCGCCAACAAGTGCGGCGACGGCAAGCGCTTCATCGAGCCCATGGGGCACATCCGCATGCTGGCGGCCGTGCAGCCGTTCGTCTCCGGATCGATCAGCAAGACCGTCAACTGCCCGGGCGACACCACCGTCGAGGAGATCGAGGCGATCTACATGGAGGCCTGGAAGCGCGGCCTCAAGTGCCTCGCGATCTACCGCGACAAGTCGAAGCACGCCCAGGTCCTCGACTCCGGCGACGCGAAGAACGGCAAGGCCAAGGTCGAGACCAAGGTCGAGGCCGGATCGAAGAGCGACGTCAACATGACGCCGCCTGACGATGTCGTCGCGGCGCCTCGCGCGGCCGCGCGCGATGATCGCTCAAGCCACGGTCCGCCGCTGACGCAGCGGCACCGTCTCCCCAAGAAGCGCCCCGGCGGCTTCACGCAGGAGATCAAGGTCGGCGGCCAGAAGCTCTACATCCGCACCGGCGAGTACAACGACGGGTCGATCGGCGAACTGTTCATCGACATGCACAAGGACGGCAGCACGATGAGGAGCATGACCAACATGTTCTCGATCGCCGTCTCTCTGGGTCTCCAGCACGGAGTTCCGCTCAAGGAGTTCGTGGACGCGTTCACGTTCATGAAGTTCGACCCGGCTGGACCTGTCGATCACCCGCACGTCAAGATGTCGACCTCGGTGGTCGACGCCGTCTTCCGGCTTCTGGCCCTCGAGTACATGGGTGACGACGGGCTCGAGTTCGTCCAGAACCAGCCGACGGAGGAGGAGCTCGCCGAGATGCGTGGCCGCAGGGCGCTGCTTCTCGCGGCGAACGACGCCAGGGCTGCGCTCGCCAAGGCCAGGCCTGCGAAGACGTCACCGACGCCGACGAACGGCAACGGAGTCCACGCGAAGAGCAACACCGGAGCCTTCAAGAGGAGCATGGCCGAGGCCCAGACGTGCGGGCGCTGCGGCAACCTGACCGTCAGGACAGGGACGTGCAGCACCTGCACGGCCTGCGGTCTGTCCACGGGCTGCGCGTAGGAGAACACGGGCCGCAGGCCCATCCCCGACCTTCTGTCGCCTGCGGTCCAGTCGGCCCGACGGAGTTTCCCCCTCCGCCGGGCCGACGCCTTGTCGGGGGTTCATGCGATAACATCGGCGTTCTGAACCGGCGCCTCAATCGGGGCGCTCAACACCGGAACAGGAGAGTGTCATGGGCAAGAAGACCGAAGAGCTCCCCCGTCTCAGCGTGGAGAGCAGCATGAAGGAGTTCGTCAGCGGGTTCGAGGGACCCGAGAAGTCGCCGCTGCGCAGCGCCGGTGACCTCGGCGACGCGCTCAACGCCAAGGTCGCCGAGATCCTCACGAAGGCCGCTGAGCGGTGCGTCGCCAACGGGCGCAGCACCGTTCGTCCCTGCGACCTGTGATCTGCCGGCCTGGGCCTCAGGCCGAGAGCCTCTCGCCGCAAGGTGAGGGGTAGGGGCTCATGCGGGCGTAGCTCAGTGGTAGAGCATCTGCCTTCCAAGCAGAACGCCGAGGGTTCGAACCCCTCCGCCCGCTTCTCTAGGCCGTCTTGCGCATCCTCGCCACGATTGCGGCGGCGACGACCCCTCCAACCATGCTGGCCGCGAAGGCGGCCGCGAGCCGCAGCGGGCCGCGCACGCGGTTCTGCTCTGCCGGCGCGACGTCGCCGAGGCCAGCGCCCGAGTTCAGCTCCGGGTCGTCCTCGATCTTGAAGACCTTCTGGGGTCCAGCCGGCATGGCCTGCTGACCGCCGGTGGTGTCGACCCATTCTTCCTCGACTGCGATCCCTTCGTCGACGCTCGACTTCCCGAACATGTCGTAGGGGTCGTCCTGGCCCTGCACGTAGGTCGGGAGCTGCTCCTGGAGCCTGTAGCCAGGGGTGACGGTGGTCGTCGTCTTCTCCCACGACGACCTGTAGATGTCCTCGCCCTCGATCCGACCGCTGCGCCGCCGCTGGCCGCTGTAGCTGTACCCACCTCCAATGATCCCCGGTGCGCCTCCACCGCCGGTCGTGGTCGCGACAGGTGGCGCTGACGTCGTCGGCGTGCTCACGAACGTGGGCGTGGACGCCGGCGTCGCGATCATGGGCGACGCTGGCGACGGCGCCCGGTACTGGGTCGCCTGCGTCGCCTGGCGGGCCTGAGTCGCATACCCACCTCCGCCGCCACCCCCTCCGCCTCCACCACCTGTTGCGATCATGGCCTGACCGAGACCGCTCCGACGGAAGTCGCTCATCTGGATGTAGGCCATGGGCTTGTCCCTCGACTTGAAGCATACCGCTTGCTTTCTTCGTGCCGCAGGCCTCTTTGCGGTCGAAGTCGTCAGCCCGCCCATGTAACATGGAGCGGAACATGATCGCCGCTGCACTACTACCTCCGCTCGTAGCCCTGGCCTTCATCTCGATCTGGAGACTCGTCTCATTGCTCGTCCTCTTCCTGCGCACGAAGCGCGAAGATCGACAGCCGACCAAGTCGAGTCGAGAGGTGGCGAAGGAACTGCTCGAGAAGGCCAGACTCGAGCACGAGGACGAGCAGGCCCTTCGCGATCTCCCGACGCACATGACCATGAACTGGCCGATCAAGGTCCGCTACGAGGACCTGTGACTGGCGAGACTTGCCCGTTCTGTCCGCATGAGCGGCACGACGACTCCGACTGCTACGGGCGGGCCTCGAACAACAAGCAGTGCGAGTGTTGTGGTCCGACCGAGGCTGAGCGCGCCGCGATCGACGCACCGAGCAAGATCGTCTCGTGGCTCTACGAGGTCCTCGAGGCCGAGACGTGGGGAAGCAGTGCGCGCACTGACGTCGGCGTGGCCGAGGTCAGTGCGAATGACGAGTCGCTCGAGATCGACACGAAGTTCGGACGGTTCAGACTCAAGATCGAGAAGGTACACTCTTGACCGTGTCGACGTTCGAGGAGGCCGTTCGCGCACTCAAATCCGACCCGACTTCGCGGTCTGCGTGGCAGGCCTGCGTCTCGAGCATGAAGGTCGAGGGACGTCTCAGAGATCACGCCGCCCGTGAGGCCGTCTACTTGAGCGCGAAGAAGCAGGGGCTCAAGGGACTCGACCTCGTCACGCTCCTGCTCTCGTCGCTGTCACACGAGCATCGTGTCGCGAAGCTCGTGGACAACGTGCCGGAGTGCCAGTTCAAGCTGCACGGCCACGACGTCGGGATCAGGGGCGGCCACCTCACCATCCCGAACGCCTGCGAGGTCATGGCGATTCAAGGCGACAACGAGTTCTGCTTCGTCGCCGGCCGCCGCCTCTTGATTGACATGCTCATGGATCCAGCCTCGGTTCTTCCTCCAGCCGAAGGTCCGACGGAGGCGTGGCGTCGTTCGCAGATCGAACGGTACGTTGCGCTTGCTCGCGAACTGGGCCTCGTCGCGCCACCCATCAACACACAGAAGCTCGGCGAGTGGGGCGCACTCGGGATCAGCTTCGGCGAGGCCATGACGGACGTTCGTGGAGGGGACTCACAGAAGTGGTCCATCGCTCGCTTCCGCGTCGTGTATCGAGGGCTCGTCTATCGCTGCCGCTTCGTCAAACCATCTGACTCCGAGGACAAGGGGTTCGACGAGCCAGACAGCGTCGAGTGTGATCCGAGGTTCGCGACCGCCCCGTCTGGAAGCGTCAGATACGTGGCTCCGCGAGCTGACCACTGGGGCAAGCGAGGAGCTCCGCCGAGACGTGGCGCGATCAGGCCGTTCGGTCACGTCGTCGGACACGTCCAGCGTGGCGACATGGCGCTGAAGATGCAGACGCCATACGACCTCCTGTCGGCCATTCGAGCTCACTCCTCAGCGTGGAGGGCTGGGCCGCAGAGATCGCCGACGAGGTTCATGAAAATCATTGAGCGCCTCGGCATGCGCGGCTGGTTCGCGCCAAGCAAGAGCCGTAAGAACGTCTGGCACTTCGTCTACGAGAAGTTCAACTCCTCGCTCGACGTGATCTTTCATGAGCAGGAGAACGGGTCCTGGAAGGCGCAACTTCAGTTCACGTTCGACGGCGCGCCGATCGATGGCCGCGACGGCTCTGTGTGGGTCAGGTCACCGCGCCGGCTCTACGAGCTCGTCAGGGACTCGTACTGGATCGGCGCGGACGGCCGGAAGCTATACAAGCCTGGCGATGTGCCGCCGTGGGTGGCCGCCGTTCATGAAGAGCGCCCCGTCGATGACGGGGTTGGCTAAGGGGGCTGTATGTCGACCACCGAGTGGGACTCGATCCGGGTCTCGAAGGCCGTCAAGGCCAGGGCGAAGCGGATTCGCGACTCCCTCCTGAAGCACGGCGAGGCGGTGCTTCCCGAGCGCTGGCGCGGGAGGATCGAGGTGCCGCCAGCCAGCACGCCGCGCAGCGTGGCCGCCAGGAAGCTCGGTGTCGGCCAAGTCTTGGATCTCGCGCTCGCTGCACTCGAGCGTGAGATCGAGCGGCACGACCAGGCTGAGCGGAAGTGAAGGTTGGCGACTCGGGTCACTGCGCAGACTGCGGCGCAGACGGCGTCGTCGTGACGACGAATCTCGCTGGCACGGACCTTGATCGCAAGCTCCATCGGAGCGTGAGCACGCCACTCGAGCCTTCGGCGTACGAGCCCGGCTTGACGTGCAGGCCGTGCGAAGCGCTGCGCTTCAGATCCGCGCTACCAGAGCGCGGCGTGTGCGCTGCATGCGGCAAGCACAACGCGAAGGCCACGGCACAGGACCTGGGGGCGACGCGCAGCTTCTGTGACTCCGCCTGCATCAGCGCGTTCATCAACGCTAGACTCGGTATCGTCTAAGCGCATCTGGACTAGACGCTTGCGTGGTTTTCCACACGTTCCTCAGGCGTGTGGAGAACCGCGTTGTCGTTCCGGACGAGTAGCCTGTTGCCGTGACCACGCGAGCCGTGAACCTTCGTTACGAGGAGTTTGACGTCTACGTCGGTCGGAAGGGCCACGGCTACTTCGGCTACTTCGGGAACCCGTTCATGCGTGGAGCGGCTGCGCGCGGTGTAGCGCTGGGGTTGTTCGTCCCATGGTTTGCGAAGCGAGTCCTTGAGGACACGGAGTTCATGGTCCGTGTGCTCGAACTACGGGACTTGAGACTTGGGTGCTTCTGTAAGCCGTGGAACGACTGCCATGCCGATGTCTACGTGAACTTCATCGAGAACTTCCCGAAAGACTGGGCCGATGCGCTGATCGCCGAGTGGAGGCGCGATCATCCGAGGCCGGCATCATGGGTGTCGGACCTGGCGCGTAAGATCCCGCGCCAAGGAGCCTGACCATGAAGGAAGACGCCGAGCCTCTGCCGCCCGCCCCGAAGGGACTTCCCCGGCGCTGCGACGCCTTCAGGCACTGGCGGCACGGGACGATCTACGTCGTCACCGGCGTCTCGCGTAGTGAGTCGCGGCCCTGGGAGTTCAACGTCGACTACCTCCCCGAAGGCGTGTCCGACGAGACCGAGATCCCGTGGAGGCGGACCTACGAGGAGTTCTCGGAGTTCGTCTTCCCCGAGAGCCAGGAGAACCCGCACTGCCCGAGGTCGGTCCGACGCTTCGACCCGATCGGCCGGCGCGAGATCCCGACGTTCTGTCGCCCCAAGGTCCTGGCCTTCGCCAGAGCCATGGAGGAGAAGCTCCGGAAGAACGAGCACAAGGGTGGCTGGGAGGGGGAGGACCCCTACGACCTTCTCGCCAGGATCGTCGACGAGACGGACGAGCTCGACACAGCGCTCGAGGCACACCTGGGCGACAAGTGCAACGAGGAGACGACCAGGAAGGTCCTGTCGGAGGCCGCCGACGTGGCGAACTTCTGTCTCTTCGTGGCCGACGTCACGGGAGCGCTCGGCGAGAAGCCGGTCTACGTCGGTGGTTGATCTCGAGGCCGAGCTCCGCTTCTACAAGGAGCGCGAGAAGCACTTCGCGAAGCTTCTGAACGTCACGGACGGTGGTCAGTACCGAGCCGACTGGGACAGCGCGATCGCGCGACTGGTCCGTGAGCGCGACGAAGCCGTCGCCGAGGTCGAGCGGCTCCGCAAGAGGCTGGAGAAGATCCGGATGCTTCGTGCGGCAGAGAGAGTCAAGGGAATGGTCAAGAAGGCCAAGAAGGGTAGGCTGCGGTGAACGCTGAGAAGCTAGTCGACAGGGTCATTCGCCTCGAACGCGTCGTCAGGACGGCGCGCATGAACGAGGACGAGTACATGCGTCCCGTCGAGCGCGACGAGATCGCCGAGTTTCTGGGTGGCGCGGCGCCAGTGAGGAAGCTCCCCGAGCCGCCCAGGCCCCTGACTCACGCCGGCAGGCTGAAGGTCCCGGGCGAAGAGAAGAACGGCAAGCGCGGCGGCGACTGCCTCATCAGCGGAGGCGAGGCCGACCCTCCGAAGGACAAGCCCAAGGCCGTGACGATCAACGACCTGATCGAGTGGCTCGACCGTCGCATGGCGAAGATCGAGGGTCACCTCAAGATCGTCGGCGAATCACGGCCAACCTGAGGCTGAGTGGCTTGTCGGGTTGCGACGGTATACTCGACGGCCATGAGCAGGAAGACCGGCAGCGTGGACGCGACTCCTGGGTCGCTCGTGATCGCCGAGACGTCCACGTCGTCGTGGAACTATCACCTCCGCAGGGTCTCCGCCGACGGGAAGCTCTACCCCGGCGGCGGAGCTCCGCCGGCTCTCTGCGGCCGCTCGCTCGGCTGGGACACGAAGCAGCCTCTTTCGGCCTGGGGCAAGAAGTCGCACATCCCGCAGCACTGGTGCAAGGACTGCGCTGGGGTGGCGAGCGACGATCTCGTCAAGACGGCGCTGCTGCCGGCCATGGACATCGCCAAGAAGGGTCTCAAGCCGAACGGCTACGTCTCGGCGATCAGCTTCTCGAGCCTCAAGTCACTCGAGGGGCGTCCGCGCTACAAGACCAAGGCCTCTGCGGCGAAGAACGCCGCCAAGGACCTGTTGGCGCTGGATGGCGCAGACGCATCGGACGGCTTCTCGTTCATCGTTGGACGCGTGCAGCGATCAGCGTCCTACGCGAATGGCTGCTTCACCGAGGTCTTCGTCCTGGGCGACGTCGTCGCCTACGAGATCGTCAAGGGCGCAGCCACCCTCAAGAAGCCGGTCGTCAAGAAGTCTCGATGACATGGCATCACGCACGGGATCGTCGGGTCCTGTGGTATCCTCACTGGCCTTCCGGTCAGCGCCTCCACGACAGCAAAGGACTCCTTCCGAGATGAGCGACGACATCGAGATCACCTGCCTGGACTGCCAGAGCACCTTCCTGTTCACCGCCGCCGATCAGGCCTTCTACGAAGAGAAGCAGTTCACGCCTCCGAAGCGGTGCAAGCCGTGCCGGCAGATCAAGAAGGACCAGCGTGGCGGCGCAGGTGGCGGCTCGCGCGGTGGCTCCTCGGGCGGCAGCTTCGAGCGCCCGAGCTACGGCGGGGGCTCGCGCGACGGCGGCGAGAAGAAGAAGTACGACGCGGTCTGCTCGGACTGCGGCGCTGAGACCCAGCTCCCGTTCGAGCCCAAGGGCAACAGGCCGGTCTACTGCCGTGACTGCTTCAAGGCGTCGCGTCGGTAGGAAGTCCGACCTCGAGCACCAGTTGATCTGCGTGCTCGAGGTCAGGACGTTCAAGGTCACGCACTTCTATGGGTCGCTCCACCTCTTCGACGGAGACGAGGAGCGCGAGAAGTCGCACGTCCTGACCTACCGCCTCGGCATTCTCCAGGCGCGGGCCATGAACCGCTGTCACGGGATCGCCGAGGACAGCAAGACGTTCATGTGGACGCCCGGAGCCGAGTGCAACGCCTTCTTCTCCGAGAAGTCCGTGGTCGACACGGCGAAAGAGAAGTGGCGCGTCGTGTTCCCGAAGGCCGTGAAGCTCGTACGCGGCAGACTGCACTTGGCCGGCTACGACCTCGTGGATGAGATCGAGACGCGCTGATCTGTCGGTGCTCCGGCGTAGAACCAGCGTCGGAGGCGGCCATGAAGTTCAGCGTCCAGCTAGAAGCAACGATCCGGAAGGAAGTCGAGGTCGAGGCTGACTCATACGAGGAGGCCGTCGCCAAGGTCGTCGCCTCAAGGCCAAAGGGAACCGCAGAGCTCCGCCCGACCTGGGTCGACGAGTCGGCCTATGTCGAGAGCAACTGCGAGCTCCGCTACGAGGTCCTTGGGCCCTGCGGGCGCTGCAAGAAGCAGATGGTGCAGCGCTCGATCCCAGGCCAGAGCTACACCTACACCTCGGACCCGGACAACGAGCACGCCGACTCGATCTGCTACGACTGTGCAGAGAAGGCCAAGGCCGAGACGGCATGACCGACCTTGAGCGAATCAGGCAGTTGCTCGAGAAGATCTCGGGGAGCATCGACCCTGTCGATCTGTCGGAACTACACACCCTCGTTGCGAAGTCACAGAACGCTCCGCCGTATGGAGATGCCGACGGCTCGGTCAACGAGGCCGACTGGCTGTGCGTTCGCGACGTGACCCAGGCACTCGATCATGGATGGCGCGGCGCCAGGAGGTTCCTGCGTTGACCGACTCGATCCTCGTCTACCCGGACCCGCGTCTCCGTCAGAAGGCCGAGCCGGTCGCCGAGATCACGCCACAGATCCGCGAGCGAGCTCTCGGCCTCGTGAAGCTCATGAACGCCAGCGGCGAGGACGGCTCGAGCGGGATCGGCATCTCGGCGACGCAGGTCGGGTGGCCCGTCCGGATCATGGTCGTCAAGACGATCGGCCGCGACGGCCAGTGGGGCGAGGACGCGATCCTCGTCAACCCCAAGGTCGCGGCAATCGGTCCGGCCGAGCCGGAGATCGGACGACTCACGGGCCCTGCGACTGAGGTTGCGGTCGAGGGCTGCCTCTCGTTCCCGGGAATCCAGGCCAAGGTCGAGCGTCCTTGCTCGATCTTCGTCGAAGCAACGCGGCTCGATGGCAGCGTCTTCTTCCTCTCGGCCGAGGGGATCGTCTCGCGCTGCATCCAGCACGAACTGGATCACCTCGACGGCATCCTCTTCGTCGACCGGCTTACGCCGGCGAGGCGGGTCGCAATCGCCGGAAAGCTCAAGCGACTCGAACGCGGATGATCGTGGGGCTATCATGTTGCCTCCACAACGGAGGCGAATCGTGATCCTGGATCGACAACGCGGCGTGCGACACCCGAGACCCATGACGCTTCCTCAGCCGCTGAGCTCCGGCGAGACGCTCAAGATCTGCGCGTTCGACGAGGATGTCGTGATCGAGGGCTGCGGCGAGGTGATCGAACTCCGTCGCGGTGAGTCAGCCTCGTTCGTAACCGTCCTGGTGGACGACACGCGTAGGTGGGAGCGGGTTCAGGCACTCCCCTAGAAAGAGCGAGAGCCCGGTCAGCGACCGGGCTCGGCTCAGAGATCACGCTGTGGCTGGTCTAGCCGATCTCCTGGCCACCCTCGAGCACGGCCAGCACGTCGCTGTCGGTGACGATCAGGTGGTCGACCCCGGCGACCTTGATCTTGGTGCCTGCGTACTCGGAGTAGAGAACCCTGTCGCCAGTCGCGACCTGTGGCTCGACGAACGCTCCGTTGTCGAGCTGCTTGCCGGGGCCGAGCGCGATCACCACGCCCGTCTTCGACTTGTCCCTGGAGTTGTCCGGTATCACGATGCCGCCCTTGGTCTTCTCCTTGGCGTCGTCCGGCTTGATGAGGATCCCGGCGTGCAGGGGCCGGATCTTCTTGACTTCGGTGTTGCCCATGGTCGTGCGCTCTCCTTCGTGGCGCGGGCGGGCATGCTACCGGACGGTCCCGACAGGTGATGTCGGCGCAGGTGCGTAGAATCCGCCGCGAAACAGGAGGTCGACCATGCCCGACGTGAATCCAAAGACGGTCCTCGAGACGCTCAAGGCGTCCAAGACGCCCATGAGGAACGTCGAGATCCGTCGGGCGATCCTCGGCGACGGCAACGAGGCGTGCGACCCGTCTGGCGCCTTCACGACCGAAGCACTCCAGAAGCTCAAGGCCGAGGGCCTGGTGGCCCTGCTGCATGGGAGTCGTTGGGGTCTCGTCGACGTGATCGACTGCCCGGCCTGCGAGGGGCGAGGTCACTTGACGAAGCAGAAGGCGGCGAAGCTCGGCCTCAAGAAGTGATGTCCGACCGCGATGCTACCGTGTGAATCACGACCCCGTAGCTCAGTTGGACACGAGCGGCGGTTTCCTAAACCGCAGGTCGCCGGTTCGAGCCCGGCCGGGGTCAACACCAGGAGACGAGCGATGACCGTCAAGTCCGACAAGTGGATCGAGCGCATGGCTCTCGAGCGCGGCATGATCTCGCCGTTCGAGGCGGAGCAGGTGCGCCAGACCGACGGGAAGCCCGGAGCGGTCACGCTGAGCCCGATCGGTGTGATCTCCTACGGCCTGTCGAGTTTCGGCTACGACATGAGGGTCGCCGACGAGTACAAGGTGTTCTACGACACAAAGACTGGCGGCATCGTCGACCCCAAGAACTTCGATCCTCACAACTTCATGGAGGTGCGCGGCAAGGGGTCGTGCATCGTTCCGCCGAACAGCTTCGCACTGGGCTACTCGATCGAGCGCTTCAAGATCCCGAAGGACGTCCTCGCGCTCGTGATCGGCAAGTCGACCTACGCGCGCTGCGGGATCGTGGTGAACTGTACGCCGATGGAGCCATGCCTCTCATCGGACTCACAGGTTCTCACATCAACTGGCTGGGTCGGGATCGCCGACGTGAAGGTCGGAGACTTTCTGCTCACTAGACGCGAGGACGGCAAGGCCGAGTACCGCTCCGTCGAGCGCAAGCAGGAACGCGAGTTCAAGGGCAAACTCCTTCACTTCAAGGGCAAGAGCGTGGATCAGCTCGTGACGCCGGATCACAAGCTGTTCGCGTGGCAGAGGAATCCTCGCGCGCGGACGTATCGAGCCATGACGATCGAAGCGTCTGAGGTGTTCGGAAAGCATGGGTATCAACTCGACCGCACCGTCGAGTGGGAGGCGCCCGAGCCGGCGCCGAATACCGTCTCGATCAACGGGCTCTCGTTCAACACCGACGCCTTCATGCGGTTCCTCGGGTGCTACCTCGGCGACGGATCTGCCTATCACGGCGCCGACGGCGGCTATCACGTCAAACTGGCCGCCGTGACGAAGGAGCGGAAGTTCGTCTACTTCAAGCGCGTCCTTGGCGAGATGGGCATCGAGGCGCGATGCCATGATCGCGGCTTCGAGTTCTACTCCAAGCCGCTTGCTACGTACCTCATGCAGTTCGGGCATGCGGGGGAGAAGTTCGTCGATCGCCAGTGGTTGAGTCTCCCTGCGCAGAAGCTGTCGCTTCTTCTCGAAGGCCTCTTGGCGTCCGACGGCACTCAGTCCACCAGGACATACACCACGACGTCTCAGCGGCTGGCCGACGATGTTCAAGAGATCGTCTTCAAGACTGGCGCCGGGGCTATCGTGCGCAAGGTGCGCGAGGCGATCAACGATGGCGAGCCGTTCGACGCCTACAAGATCAGGGTCGTCGAGAACACGACTCACAAGATCAACCCTTCGTGTCACCGCGAGGTCGACTACGACGGGATGGTCTACGACGTGACTGTTCCGAACCACGTCTTCTTCATGAGGCGGAACGGCAAGGCCTCATGGACTGGCAACTGCTGGGAGGGGCACCTCACCATCGAGATCAGCAACACCACGCCGCTCCCTGCGCGGATCTGGTCGAACGAGGGGATCGCGGTTGCGGTCTTCTTCCAGTCCGACGAGGACTGCCGCACGTCATACGCGGACAAGAAGGGCAAGTACCAGGGCCAGAAGGCCGAGATCGTGCTGCCGAAGCTGTGAAGATCAAGGTCTGTCACAACGCGAACGGGACGGTGTCGGTCGCGGACGAGCGCAACGGGTGCCTCCGCACGCTCCTCGCCGGCGAGTCCGTCGTGATCGGTGACCTGAAGATCACGGCTCCGTCCGTCGGCAACCTGATCCAGGTCGAGGTCGTCAGGAGCGTCGTCCCATGCTGACGTTCGAGGTGAACGTGACGCTCGATGAGGTCACGGTCCGCTGGAAGAACACGCCAGGCTCCAACACGACGGCCGACATGCTCGCCGAGGAGATGGGCGTTACGGCCGCGACAGCGCTTGGCTACACCATGCCGCCGACCTCCTCGTTCGGCGGCGCCGGCGGCCAGAACAGCATGACGTGGAAGAAGCCGGTCAAGGAGCGAGCCAAGACCCAGAGCCAGGCGTCGTCATGAGCGACATGAAGCAGGTGATCGTCGCCCGCACCGACCTCAACATGCGGAAGGGGAAGCTCGCGGCCCAGGTTGCGCACGCCTCCATGAAGGTCTTCCTCGATCACGCTCAGTCGATCAAGAAGAACGAGTTCCCCGAGATGCCGGAGGCCTACCTCGCGATCGAGCTCGACGAGCGCACGGGTCCGTGGCTCCTCGGGAGTCACGCCAAGATCGTCGTCGGCGTCGACTCCGAGGCCGAACTCCTCGCGATCCACGAGAAGGCGAAGGTCGCCGGCCTGCTCACGGCGCTCGTGCAGGACGCTGGCAAGACCGAGTTCCACGGCGTCCCGACCTACACGACCGTCGCAATCGGCCCGGACACGGCCGAGAAGATCGACCAGATCACTGGGCAGCTCAAGCTGCTCTGAGGAGACAACGACCATGCTCTCGATCGAAGACGCCGCGACTCGCGCTCTCGTCGTGGACGCCGTGCTCAAGGCGATTCCCCAGGAGAAGCGTGACCAGCTCGTGAAGGATGCGCTGGCACAACTCATGGTCCCCAAGCAGAGCGGACTCTACGGCGACAAGTCGAGTCATCTCGAGGATGCCTTCCGAGGCGCCACGTTCGATATGGCTCGCCAGCATGCGAAGGAGTGGCTCGAGAAGGACCCGAGGTTCGCGAAGGCTGTCCAGGAGCTCACGCTCGGCGTCGTCGAGAGGATGCTCGAGCCTACGGCCCGCGAGAAGATCCTCGACGGGATCGTCAGCGCCGTCACCACCGCGTTCGAGAAGGCGGCCAGCAGCTACCGGTGATCGACGACGAGACGAAGGAGAAGGCCAAGCGGCTCGTCAAGGACGCAGGTCGCTGGCTCTGGGCGACGAACGACGCGCTCTCGGCGCTGCACCACGCCCGCGAGGGCTCGTTGCTGTCGAAGGGTCTCGCCGCCGCGACGATCGCCGGCAAGGCGATCTCCATGATCTTCCCCGACAAGACGCCGCGCGACCAGCTCCTCGCCAAGGGCTACAAGCCGGCGAACGTCGGCCTGGGGAGCTTCTTCTGCGCCAGACTCATGGCGGCAGGACCGCACAAGACCGTGTCTCAAGACGGTGACGACGACTCGGAGCGCTTCGTCTACTGGGACGCCGCCGGTGAGACGGACGCCGTCGTGGCGGTCTACAGGAAGGATCGCTGGGTCGACGGTCCGTTTCTCAAGAACGGGAAGGCCGAGCTCTTGGCGGCGGCCGTCGAGCCGACGATCTGGAAGGGCCAGGACCTCATGCTCGGCGTTGGGCGCTCGATCCTGCGGCGCGATCAGGAGGAGACGCTCGAGCTCATCCCCATGAAGCCGCCTGGGATCTACATCGGCGAGCCCGGCGTCGAGTGGTTCGTCGAGCGCCTCAAGCGACACGGCGACGAGACGCGCTCCATGCTTCTCGTCGGCCCGACGGGTGTCGGCAAAAGCACGCTCGGTCGACTGATCGCCAGGGACCTTCTTGGTGGCGGTCGTGTGCTCAAGATCTCGTCTCAGGCGCTCAAGAGCTGTACTGCGCCAGACGTCGTGGACCTCGTGACGACGCTGAAGCCTGACGTTCTTCTCCTCGACGATGTGAGTTCGATCGACGACAACCGGCGGCACCATCTGATCGACAACAACCAGATGCTCGAGCTCCTCGAGGCGCTTCACGGTAAGGCGAAGCTGCTCGTTGCCACGCTCATGAGCGAGCCGGATCAGCCGAGGCACCACCATCACGACCACGGCGAACACGTCTCCGGCGGCAACTATTTCAGCGGCATGAGGCCAGGACGGATCGACGAGGTCGTCCTCGTGAAGAAGCCTTCGCCGCGCGTTCGCGAGGAGATCCTGAAGCACTACCTTGGTGGCGACGACGCCATGAAGGCACTCGGCGTCACGCGCGGCATCCTCTCCGACGTGGTGAAGCGCTGCGACGGGCTCACTGGCGCATACCTCGGGGAGGTCGCGCACCGCTTCAAGGTCCACGGCATCAAGAACTACAAGTCCGAGATCCAGAGCGTGCTGGCGGCCGCACCAGCGTCGCTCATGCTGTCGGTGCACAGACTCAGGCGGGGCAGGAGACGGCTTCGTCGCTTCTCGAAGAAGGAAGCGCTGGCCAGGCAGGCCAGGCATGCAGAGGCGCAGAAGGAGAAGCTGAAGGAGGTCATGAAGGAGGCGATCGCCGAGGTCGCTGCGCCCTCGAAGTCACCTCCGAAGAGGAAGAAGCGGTCCCGCTCATGAAGGCCGACGAGTACGTCAAGATCGCCCGCGAGCTCCTGGCGAATCCGCCGCTCCGCTCGACGATCTGGAGTGGCATGCCTCCAGAGGAAGAGGGCGTCGCCGACGAGGAGGACATCGTCTTCGACATCCTCAGGCGTCTGCTCTCCGAGGTGAAGTTGCTCGCCGACGCCAGGAAGGCCAATACCGACGAGGCGATCGTCTCGATCATGAAGGAGTTGCGCCTGAGGTGGTACGCGATCTGTGATCGCATGAACCACCCCATGTTCATTCGCCCGTCCTTCGACCGTTTCCTCGAGATCATGAACAAGAAGACGGCGCCGCAGCCTGTCAGGAAGCAGAAGAAACCCAGGCCGCTGGACGACTGAGCGTCACAGGCACGATGTATCCTGCGGTCGGAGACGACATGACCGACACGGTGGATCGCGAGTTCGAGAAGGTCACAGCGGCCGAGGAGCACCTGCGCTTCGTGCTCAACACAGCAGAGGGCGTCCTCGGTGTCTTGGGCACCTCCGTCAACACCGCCAGCCTGGCTGACCACGCCCAACCCGAGACGAAGCGAGCCTTCGCCAAGGTCGCCAAGGCGCTCAACCAGGCCTTCTCCGTCGTCAGGGACGAGAGGGCCAAGGCCAGCGCAGCCATGAAGAAGCGGGTGATCGACAAGCTCAAGAAGGCGCCATGAGGCCGAGGCTTGTCAACGGACTGCCTGTCGCTCCGCTGTGCGGCCACATCTGGGACAGGATCGAGAACGTCGGCGGCGGTCTGACGCGCTGCCGGGACTGCGGAGACGAAGGGGTGGATCCGGCGGCCTCTCCTGTGGACGACCTCAAGAATCGGCTGCTCCTTCGACGCGCCACGAGGTTCTCGTTCGAAGCCAATACCAAGGACGGCTCGTTCTTCCAGAATGAGATCGACGCTGAGCTCGTTCCGGATCGCTACGGAGGCGGCTGGCGGGTGAAGCGCGGCAACCGAGTCCTGTGCAGGAAGAAGACCGATCACTCGAGGCTCGAATGGGGCCACATGCCCTACTACGACATCGAGGAGGTCAAGATCTCCGACCGAGATCAGGCGATTTCCATGGCGCTTGACATCGCCGAGGACAGGGTCGCTGTCGTAGAGCCGTGATAGCCTCCGGTCATGAGCGATGAGCGACTGAGAGTCGGAGAACTTCTCGACCATCTTGAGGACTTCGCTGACGACGATCTCGTCAGCGTGAGGTTCGAGGGCTCTCCGCCCATGCCAGTCGAGAGTCTCGACGTGGTGCACGACAAGGCGGGCAACCCAGAACTCGTGCTTGTCCTGCCGGCTCAGCCGACCGAGGACGCCGCCGTCGACTCCGACTTCTCGCGGCTCTGCGAGAAGGTCATGCGCGGCGAGAGCGTGATCTTTCAAGTCCGCTTCGGCGCCGACCTGATGCGGCAGTGCAACGCAGACACGCCCGAGAAGCGCATGCAGGCCCTATCGATGTACTTCGCCGAGGCCAAGCGCCGGGTCGACGAGACGATCAGGTTCGGTGAGGAGGCGGCTCGAATCGCCGAGGAAGAAGGATCATGAGCAGCAGGAAGGGCAAGAAGAAGCCGGACGAGACTCCTGGGTCTCCGGTCGATGGCCTCGTGGACTGGAAGCGCAGGTCCGAAGCTGGCGAGGCCTGCGGGATCGTCGGCTGCGAGCCGCCGAAGAAGACGCTCATCCTCTGCTCCATGGGCTGCCAGAACCACTACTGCCCGGAGCACTCTGCGCTGCACGCTCATGTCGTTGGCGCGGACGGCAAGGTGAACCCAGGGCCGAGGGTGCGCGGCAACAAGATCGTCATGGACCAGACGGCTCCGCAGCTTCAGCAGGCTATGTGCCCACGCTGCAAGCAGGTCGTCGACGTCACGGCGAATGGAGACACGCTCCAGACGCATGACATCGCACCCATGTGCCGCCAGGTCTGCAATGGGTCCGGAGAGCCCATGAGCCTCGAGGGAGCGTCGCTGGCGGCCGCTGAGGTCATCCGCTTCAGGAAGTGGCTCCGCTCGATCGCCTTCACGCCGCACCTCGGCTGCGACAAGGTCCCGACGAGCGCCAAGGAGGTCATCGAGCAGGTCGAGAAGGCGGACGGCGTCCACCAGGAGGCGAACTGCGGCGCGTGCAAGGCGCAGGCGGCGCTGGGCGGACGCGACGCTCCGTGAGAAAGGCGCACGACTGGAAGCCCGACAAGCGGCGCTCCTGTCGTGGTCGCAGGGTCTCCGTCTGCGTCAACTGCAAGGTGGTCCGCGAGGACACGTCGTGCAGGGGGCGGTGCGTCGAGTACTGGGTCAACGGGAAGCGGACAACTCGGGTTCCGAAGTGCGTGGAGGTCGACGAGTCATGACCGGCCTGTGGATTCCGCCTGGCTCCATGGATCAGCCGCCTGGGCCACCCGTCCGCTCGCATCCGTCGCGGCGCGATCATCTCTGCGCCAAGGATCACTGCTTCCACACGATCGAGAACACGAAGAGCCTGATCTTCTGCTGTCATTGCGACGGCCTGTTCGAGAAGCCGACGAGCCTGCTCATCGAGGAGTACTCACACGGGATCGGGTACCACCCGACCTTCGTTCCATTCAGCCAGTGGGCCAAGGACGAGCCGTCCTACGAGACGTGGGCCAATGACCTGCGAAAGGAGCGGCTCGCGAAGGTCGACAACCCATGCCCGACATGCAGTGGCTCCTGCTACGACGAGCGGTCGGTCGGCCACAACGTCTTCGATCCGTGTCCTGACTGCGATCACGAAGGCACTCGCGAGGCGTTCGACCGCGTTCAGGCGGAGAGGGATCGCGGATCATGACTGACGAGGCCATCCGCACGCTCGAGCGAGCCAGCGCCTCCGCTCCTGACGACACGCCGGCGCGCGATCGCCTCGAGGCCGCCAGGCTGCGCGCAGGCCTCGGGTGGCACGGCAACCGCCTGATCTGGAACGAGCGCGGCAACATGGCAGCCGAAGGCGAGCGCCTCGTCTACCGCTGGCTTGTCGCGCCGCTCGCAGTCTCCGAGATCCAACTCGTCTACGTGCCAGGTGGTGAGATCGAGTGCCAGGCGTGCAGTGGTACCGGCTGGAGGACGTGGCACGACCTCAGCGGCCCAGGACGCGACGGCTGCGACCAGTGCCACGACCCGAAGCCTGGCATCCAGACTATCAAGCCCTTCTACATCGGGCGCTACCCTGTCTCGTGGGAGCAGTTCCGCGCCTTCTGCTTCAACTCGAACGGCGGCGCGGATGGCGAGCGTCTCCCGTGCTTCCCGTGGGAGGAGCTGCGTCCAGAGCACTTCCGTCACCCCGTCGTTCGCGTCTCCGTGGCGGACGCCCAAGACTACTGCCGGTGGTCCGGTCTACGCCTTCCGACGCCAGCCGAGTGGTCGTGGGCCGCGCTCGGAGGACGAGACGTGCTGCACGGCGAGCACATGTACGACAACGAGCACGCCTACGAGGACGATCTTCCCATGGCGCTGGGCAAGCTGCGCTGTCTGCGCTGCGGCGACAAGGGTGTCGGCCTGCACGAGAGGCCGTGCAAGACGCAGCGCCGGTATCCGTGGGGCGACGACGGAACTGTCCGCGACGTCCTGTGCGTGACCGAAAGCCACGGTTTCTACGGCGGCGGGTCGACGGCGCCGCTGGCGGTCTCTCGTTGCACGGCGTGCAAGCACGTCTGCAACTGGAGGACACACGTTGCGAGGTCGACGCGGCTGCCGCCACATGACGACCCGTGGATCGCCTGCTGCCAGGCGTGTTCGCGGGACGGGGTGCCGCACGAGGAGATCCCGGCGCGAGCCGGCGGCGCATCCTGGTGCGGCGCCCAGGACATGGCCGGCAACGTCTGGGAGTGGCGCTCCGACGGTTCGGCGCTCGGCGGCAGCTTCAGGACGGAAGGCGGCCCGCAGCTCCACCAGCCAATCAGCCGGCGTCTGGCCGAGGTCAACGGCCTTCCGTGGAGTGGGAGCCGCGACGACATCGGCTTCCGCGTGGCGATCAGCGCGACGGAGATCAGGGCATGAGCGGTCGAAGCAACAGACTCCCTGGTCGCGTGAGCTACCTGGGTGTTCCCGCCGAGGAGAACTCGCCTAGCGTGCCCGAGATGCTTCTGGCGCCTCTCCGCGAGATGATCGACGCCCTGCGAAGCGCCGGTGCGACACCTCGGTTCCACGGCGGGATCGGGATGGTCCAGCTCCACCTGGATCGCTTGACGCGCATCCATGTCTGGCACCCGAAGATGCCTGTAACGCGTCCGGACTCGGCGATCCACAACCACCGCTTCTCGTTCCGAAGCACCGTGCTGCGGGGCGAGCTCCTGCACCGCATCGTCGCGCCGATCACGGGCTCCGACTATGAGCTCTGGGAGGCGTTCACCGAGGACAGTCGCGAACCAGAACTCGTCGGGAAGTGCAGCCTGGATACGGTCGAAGAGGTCGAGCTCACGCCAGGCGAGGGTTACTCGTTCGAGGCCGGCCGCTTCCACTGTTCGGAGGCGCGCGGGATCGTGGTGACGCGCATGACGAAGACCTGGGAGAGCAACGGTAAGGTCTTCGTGGTGGCGAAGCCAGGCGTCGACATGAAGCACGCGTTCAAGGGGTCTCCGCAGCGGATCGACGAGATGTGGGACCTGATCTTCGACGCGATCTCGTAGAGACCGCGCTGGATGTCGCCCTGCGACGCTATCGTTGGCCGACGGAGATCGGGATGACCTACGTCTTCTACACGGACATGAGCCACGTCTGGAGTCATCCGACGACCGGCGCAAAGCTCTTCCAGGGGAATCGCGAGGCGGCGGTCAAGCCGTCGTCCGAGACTGGCGCCAAGTCGCTCGCGGTCGTCGCCGACAACATGGTCGGCAACGACAAGGACCTCCAGGCCTATCAGACCGGATCGAAGAAACGCGGCTACGAGAAGTTCAGAGCGGCCGCGCTCCGCGACGTGGGCTCAATGATTCCGAGTGAGCTCGAGTGGACGAAGGAGCAGGCGAACCGACTCGCCGATCTGATCCTCGAGGACCTCAAGCGCGGTCGTCACGCCCTCGTGTGCTGCTGGTCGGGATACAACCGCTCGGGGCTCGTGGCGGCGCTCGTCATGACGAAGGCCGGTGTCGATGCGAAGACGGCGATCGAGACGCTGAGGGTGAACCGGAGCCCGCATTGCTGTAACAACGACCTCTTCTGTCGGATCATTCGTGGGGAGGCGTAGCAGTGCCCCGCCTCGAGAACTGGACTCGCATGCGCGGCAAGAGCCGCGTGATCCCGTCGCCGAGACACCCAGAAGTCGGCGACCTCGTCGGCGGCGACGTCTTCGGCAGTCAGAACCACGAGGACGGCAAGACGATCACGACCGGCGACGTGATCGAGGTTCGGCCTGGCGCCGTCGTGACCAAGAGCAGCAAGAGCGAGAGCGGACGGGAGACCTACGAGCTCGGGGCGTGGATGTGGGACGATCCTGCCGCGAGGAAGTCGCTCGAAAACCCGCTGATCGCGCGTGTCTTCGAGGACGATGTTGTGCTGAGTTCAGGTCAGTCCGTGACCGTCAGGTTCAAGGGTAAGGACGGCTCCGTCGAGGTCGAGTTCAAGGATGACCTCGCGCCAGAGGTCATCGTGACTGTGAAGGCGCCGAGCGACGCGCCGGTGAACATCCTGCGAGAGGCGCTGTCGTGATCCGCACCTACTGTGACCACTGCCGCGAAGAGATCGTCGGCGCTGTCGAGCTCACCAGGAGCGTGGAGGTCGCTCCTGGTGTTGTCGTCGGATTCAAGGTCGTGGTCACCGGCGGCCACCTCTGCATCAAGTGCGTCCAGCGCATGCTGTCTGGTGAGATCCGTGACTGACGGCCGCTTCGGCGCCTCATGCCTCTCTCGCTGGTTCCCGATCGTCCGCGACGCCGGCCTTCCGGTCCCGAAGACGGTGATCGTGAAGGCTCCAGACCTCTCGTCGTGGCTCGACCTTGCGCGTGACGGCGACCCGAGGACCGGCTTCGAGGCGTTCTTCGCTCAGCTCGCCGGCGCCGCCAAGGCTGTCGGTGGCTACCCGATCTTCCTCCGCACCGGCCAGGGCTCGGGGAAGCACGAGTGGTCGAGAACCTGCTTCGTGCCGGACGAGATGTCACTGCCTGGCCATGCCTACGCGATCTTCGACTGGAGCCACATGGTCGACTTCCTCGGTCTGCCGACCGACGTGTGGGCCGTGCGCGAGATGCTCAAGACGGAGCCGGCCTTCTACGCCTTCGAGGGCAACATGCCGGTCACACGCGAGCGGCGCTGCTTCGTGCGCGACGGGAAGGTGATCTGTCGACATCCGTACTGGCCAGCCGACGCAATCGCGCGCGACCGCCCACCGGATCGCAAGAACTGGCGCGAGTGCCTCATGGAGCTCAACGTTGATCGGCCAGGAGACGACGAGACTCTCACGACGCTCGCCGCGCGTGTCGCCGCGATCATGCCGGGCTCATGGTCGGTCGACTTTCTTCACACGAAGGATCGTGGTTGGGTCTTGATCGACATGGCCGAAGCCGACAAGTCGTTCCACTGGCCGGAGTGTCCGAACGGGAGGTCGCGGTGAAGAAGTCGAAGAAGATCCCGGACGACGAGAACATGCCCGTGATCGACGGCGCGCAACTCGCCAAACTGCGCGAGAAGTGCTCGGATCTGGCCGAGGCGCTGGACAAGGTCCGTCGCGACGCGTTCGATAAGATCCGCGTCGACAAGCGTGCGAAGAGCAGGTATCGGGGGGACAGCTACTCGCTCTCGGTGGACGTCTATCTTCGAGTGGAGAAGGACGGGACGTGGCAAGGCACGGCCGATCATGACGACTGGACCGATCCACTCCCAACGCGGGACGCAGCGATCCGTACGGTGCTCAAGTCTGAGTTGACTCGTGTTCTCAGGCAGATCGAGGCCGACTCGTGAGCGACGATCGCACTGGCGGCACGTCGATCCTGCTCCGCTTCCGTCGCACGACCTACGAGCACACGTTCGTGAAGGTCCCGGTGGTCGGCGACATGGTCAAGGACGGCGCGCTCGACTTCCAGGCGTTAGTCGCCGCCGGCACTGCGCTCGCCAAGGACTCGAGGTGGGAGGTCGACTCTGAGCTTGTGCGGCTGATTGAGCCGCACCCGACCCAGATGCCGCCGCCAGAAGACTGGAACTTCTAGGCATGAACTGCCCCGACTGCTCCGCCTCGATCCCCGACCAGCACGTCGAGTTCTTCAAGATCCACCACGCGAACGGCGCCACGCGCTGTGGGCGCTGCCACCACAAGCGGCGCGCCACCGGCCGTCCAGGCGTGAGCCTCCCGGCCTGGCTCGTCGACGAGATCGTCTGTCTGCTCGGCCGATCAGACGGTGTCTCCGACCTCGCGCGCCGCACCTCGAAGGAGATCGGCTGCGAGTGCAAGAAGGAGGTCAAGGGCGCGCAAGGCTGCGTGATCGACGTGATCGAACTGTGTATCTACCACCAGGCTCAGGACGTTCAGCGGCGAGCCGACGACGTCCTCGGGTGGCTCCGGCAGTCCGGAGTGAAGGACGCATGAGCGGCCCGATCATCCTCAAGACCAAGGACGAGATCGCTCGCATGCGGACGAGTGGCCGGATTCTCGCGCGAATCATGCGCGAGGTCTCGAAGGTCGTTCGACCCGGAATCAGGACCTCGGAGATCAACGACGCAGCGATCAACGCCATGGAGCAGAACGGCGCCAAGTCGAGCTTCCTCGGCTACTCGCCATGGGGCAAGACGCCGTACCCGGCCGTGATCTGCGTGTCCGTCGAGAAGCAGGTCGTGCATGGCTTGCCTGGACGCAGGAAGCTCGCCGAGGGCGAGATCGTTTCGCTCGACTGCGGTGTTCACGTCGACGGCTTCCACGCCGACATGGCGGTCACGCTTCCTGTCGGAGAGATCTCGCCCGAGAAGACGCGACTCATCGAGACTTGTCGGTCTGCGCTGTGGGCCGGCCTCCGCGCCATTCGTCCAGGCGTTGTGCTGAGCGATGTCGCGCGAGCGATCCAGGCCGCCTCAGGAAGCTACGGGATCGTCTCCGGCTACGGAGGTCATGGCATTGGTCGCGCGCTTCACGAGTCGCCGTTCGTGCCGAACAGGATCGACCAGGAGTTCGAGGACGTGCTCCTCAACAGCGGGCTCGTCCTGGCGCTCGAGCCGATGCTGAACCTGCGTGGCGCGTCGACCAAGGAGGACAGGGACGGCTGGACGGTCGTGACGTCAGACGGATCGCCAAGCGCGCACTGGGAGCACACTGTCGCGGTGACTGATGACGGCTTCGAGGTCTTGACGGTCGACGAGCCGTTCTACTTCCCGAACACGAAGTAGCAAACGGCGCCTCCGACTGCGACGCCGAGGCCGAACGGCACTAGCTTCTTGACGATCCCTCCACGGCTACCGCGCTTCTGCTTGCCGGGCGCGGCGGCCTCGCCTTCTTGTCCCAGGCCGTCCCACGCCGACGTGATCGCCTGCTGCTTGTGACCGGCTTCCTTGACCGTTTCGGTCGTCTCGGGGACCACGTCGAGCGGGCCGCTGTGGAACATGGTCATCTGCTCTTCCACGCTCGGCGCGCCGGGATACGAGACCTCGGTGGTGTTGAGGCCCCGCAAGTCATTCAGGTTGACGAACATGGGAGACCCTCCAGGTCACATGCAGTCTGCCACTGCTTTTGATCGGGCGGTCGTCAAGAACTGTCTGGGCTCTTGGCGGCCCCTGCTCTCAAGCGGTCTGACTCCGATGCTAGACTGCGGCGACAAAGGAGACTGAACGCATGGAAGACGTGGCGGAGACCGACGGCGAGGTCGGTGGCGTGCTCGAGGTGCTCGACCCGACGGGGCATTTCGAGGTCAGGTGGGCCAAGGACGAGCCGGACGAAGCCGAGCACGCTGAGACGGTGTTCAACGACATGCTCAAGAAGGGCTACCTCGCGTTCCGGAAGACGTTCTTCGGCTGGAAGGGGAAGCAGGCCGACGTCTTCGACCCGAAGGCGCGCGTCTACCTCTTCGAGAAGCCTGAGGCCAAACTCCTCGAGGCGAAGAAGGACTCGCCGGTCGAGACGGCCGCGAAGGCCGACGAGCCCGCGAAGGCCGACGAGCCCGCGAAGGCCGAGCCGATCCAGGTCGAGGCCGAGAGGGAAGACTCCGCGAAGCACGAGCGCTTCGAGGCCGCGAAGAAGGAGCGGGACGAGGCGTTCGAGCGCGTCAAGCCTCTCAGGGCCGAGACCGAGGAGGCTTCAACCAAGCGCCGTGAGGCGCTGGCGCAGAGGGACGACGCCCTGCGCGAGCGCCACGCCGCGACTGACCTCATGCGGACCGCTGACCTGCGTCTCGCGGCAGCGACCAACGCCTTCGAGGTGGCGCAGCGCGAGCGTGACCTGGCCGCCGCCCAGGACGACGTCGAGAAGCGCACGGAAGCAGCCAGGCGCGTGGAGGCGGCGAAGATCGAACTGGATGCCGCCGGCGCCGACGTGGATGCCGCGAAGAAGGCCGTCGAGGAGACCACCGCCAAGGCGAAGTCGGCTCAGGACGTGCTTGACGCGGCGGTGGCCAGCGTGGACGCGGCGCGCAAGCGGAAGAACGACGCCGAGAGGGCCTACGACGCAGCGGTGTCGGTCTGTAACGACGCCGAGAGGGACCTCAAGGGCGAGCCGACCTACGAGCAGACGAGGAAGTTCGACAAGAAGGCAGACCACGTCATGACCCCGCCAATGAGGGGCGGCTAGAGCCAAGAGCCATGGCTCGTCCGAAGGTCGCCAAGAAGCCGAGTAAGAAGTCCCTTGCCCGCAGAGCCAAGAAGGAGCTGCGGCGCAAGGGTAACTTCATCTACCTGACAGGAGGCGACGACACCTTCACGCCGATCATCTCCGGAACAGGCATTGACGTCGTCTACGGCGACCTCGCGCAGACTGGTGTCGTTGTCACAGCAGGCACGAGCGCCGGAGTAGTCCAGTCGGCCACAGTGAACTCGGGTGCGACGACGATGCTGACCGATGTCGGCGTCGGCGGTCTTTCTCTCGCGGTGACGCGCATCAGGATCGAGTCGCTCGACGAAGGCGTCACATGGCACGTCGCCGACACCCTCGAACCGGCCATGAACAATGGCGGCGTGCTCATCATTGGAACCTCGGACAGCGGCCCCGCCCCAGCGAGCATGGCGCCTGGCTCTGGCGTCTATAGCTTCGAGATCGAGAGCAGGTGGACAACCGCCGAGGAGGCTGGCGGTTGGTGGCAGCACCACCAGGCCATGTCTGAGGCGCGCGATCTTGCGCAGCGTGATGGTCAGTCGACGAGCGGCTTCGCGCTTGCCTGGGGCGAGTACCGGCACGACAACGGCGCCGTCGTGCCGGTCGACAACGACCCTCTCGTGGAGACGCGACTGGCCGTGCAGCGTGCCCAGGAGCGAGCGGAGCGGCTCGTTGCGCAGCGTGCGGAATCCGAGAGGCGCTGGCGCGAGGAGCACGAGGCCAGAGAGGCGGCTCAGGCCCGCGCGAAGCAACTCCTCGAGTCGCACCTCGCTTGCCAGCAGCGACACGACCTCGAGAGGAATGGCGGCTTCTGGGTGAAGTCGCAGTTCGGGAACCGCTACTGGGTGACGCTCTACACGGCCGTCAGGTTCGATGATCGTGGCGTCGCTCTACAGCGTTACTGCATCCATGCCACGGATCCGAGCATTCCGCCGGCCGACAACGCGCTCCTGAGAATGCTGCTCCTCAAGTGCGACGAGTCGGAGTTCCTGCGCACGGCGAATCCTGGGCTGCCGAGCGAGTGGGACATCCGGCGCAGCACCAGCGATCGAATCGTCACCGTGCCGACGGGTGGGCCGCTCGCTAGAACAGCGGGCGGAATCACCGTCACTGGAGGGACTGGAGTGGGCGGAGTTGGCGGCGCAGTCAACATCACGACTGCGAGCAGCGCCTGGACCATAACGCCTGGACATCCACTCGTCCGGTTCATCAACGGCGTGTACAGGCCGCTCTGCGGATGAGCGTGCGCGATCCATGGATGATCCAAGTGGACTTCGAGGATAAGAGCCTCACCTCATGTCCGCTCCACGTCTTTCGGCGCGAGCTCAAGGGCACGGGGATCGAGGTCGACGCGAGCTATGCGCCGACGCACGTCGGTCGCGGACGGTTCATCGGGCGCGGCTTCGCGACGGCCAGGGCGATCAAGAAGCTGACTCAGCGGATCTACATTGCTGGACGCGAACTGCGACATGGGAACGTCCACCCGTTCAAGGAGCTCAAGTTCGAGGACGCGATCAAGGACAGGCCGGATCAGCCGATCATGCAGACGTGGGTGACGATGTAGAGTGATCCGCGCTGACTCAAGCACACGTAGCTCAAGTGGACGAGCGCCGAGTTGATGACCTCGGTAGATGCGGGTTCGAGCCCCGTCGTGTGCATCGATGAAGAGACACGGCCACAAGAAGACGCCCAGCTTGGTGCCAGGCCACCAGAACTGCGGGATCTGCCACCCGACGATCAAGTCCGGCCGTGATCTCGAGAAACGCAGAGTGAACGACGAGATCCTCGACAGTCTTCGCGACCTGTCGTTAGGATCGTCTGGCATGTCCCGCGACCTCAATGAGGACCTCCGCGTCGCACACGCGCGGCCGGAGACGCTCTCTCCTGCGGACCTCGTTCGGCGAGCGGAGGTCGTGGAGCTCTTGCGAACGCTGCCTCATGAACTCACGGCTGAGCAGCGCCAGCACAACGGCGCGATCCGCGCGAGCTTCGAGGACGCCGGTGACTACGTCGAACTCCTCGGAACCAGGAGTCCACACGCATGGGTTCTTGGCGCTCTTAGGCGCGTTGACGGACGGCTGTGTTTGTTCCGCCCTGGCTCGAATAGTGGAGTGTTCGAGGTGCTACCTGGCGCGCTTCCGGATGGTGCGCGTGCTGACGGCCGCCTCTGGTTTGGTCGCTCCGCAACGGACAGGGCGAACTTCCCGGTGGGGCCGATCGACTTGCTCGAGCGCGTCGAGGGGCCAGACGGCGACCTCTGATTCGCGTCTTCTTGCGCGGCTGGCCGATCATGGAGATGATGCGACGGAGCGGGGCATAGGAATCACTCATGACGAACTCCGTCGAAGACGAGATCCGCCCCAAGGTCCTCGTGGTCGAGGGAGATCCTCGTGTCCGGAGCGCCCTGGTCGAGGCTCTGGGCGAGCGCTTCGATGTCGTCGGCGCCGCTGGCTCGCTCGAGGCACTCGCGCTCCTCGAGAAGACGGACGATCCTCAGTTCGCGGCCGTGGTCGCGGACTACAAGACGCCCAGCGGGTCTGGCCTCGACCTCATGCGCGCAGTCGAGAAGCGCTGGCCTGGCGTCGGAACCATGCTCCTGACCGGTCACACGAGCGATCCGGAGATCACGGCAGCCCGCCGAGAGGGCACGCTCATGGTCCTCTACAAGCCCGTGGAGGTCTCCGAGGTGCTCATGTGGGTCGACCACGTCGTCACGGCCTCCGGCATGTTCAAACTCTTGCGGAGCCTGCGTCGGAATGGCTCGAGCACGAACGTGAAGTCGGATTGAACGTTCGTGCGTCTTGACGGGGCTGGCGTCGATGCTCTAGAGTTCTGGCCATGAACAGCTCTCGACATCACGCCTGAGGCGAACGCCGGGACCAGACCGCCCCCGGCACCCCAGTCGAACCTCGATCAAGACCGCCTCGCAGAATCTAGCGAGGCTCCTCCCGAACGGGAGCCGCTCTACCACTACTGCGTGGTCCGAAAGGACCTTTCGCTCGGCGATCTCGCCGCCCAACTCGTTCATGCGGCCGGCGAGACCTCTCCCGGCAACCTGCCGGCCAACACGCACGCCGTCGTCCTCGCCGTCTCGGGCGAACAGGACCTCGTCGACCTCGCGCAGCGGCTCGAGCACGCCGGCGTTCAACACCGACTGATTCGGGAGCCAGATGCTCCTTTCAACGGGGCGGCCACGGCCTTGGGAATCGTCCCAGGTCCGCGTGGGCCGCTTCGTCGTTTCTTGTCGCGTTACCCGCTGCTGCGGGAGAAGGACTGATCGTGAAGTACGACATCGACTCGCTGAGGACGGCCTTGAAGGGCACCGCAAGCCTCTGTCGCGAGACCAAGAAGGCAGTCGTGGAGGCGCAGCGTGCTCTCTCGGCCTGCCCGAAGGACGCGACGTGGCAGGAGCGACGGAAGCTCTCGGATACGATCACCAAGGCGCGATGCGATGCCGCCTCGGCGGCATTGACCATGACGAAGCTGTGCGTGTTCAGGGCGCACCTGCGCGGGCGCAGCCACCTCTCGGAGAAGTCCTCTCTCTTCGGCTTCGTGAAGGAGTGGATCTCGGAGCTCGAAGCCGACTACGCGCTTCCCGAGGTCGACAAGCCAGCCGCCTGATGCGAGCCGCGCCACGACTGCGACCGCTCGCAGTCGTGGCGCTCGTCAGGACGCCTTGTCTGCGCCACAGCAGCGCTTCCACTTCGCACCGGAGCCGCACGGACACGGATCGTTGCGAGCGGGCAGCGTGACATCCGAGACGATTGGAGGCCCGGGGACCCGCGCCGAGATCCCGTGCTTGAGGCTGATCGCAGCGAGCCGCCGCCGCTTCTTCTCGTCGTTCTGGCTCTCGCGACCAGGGTGAACCGAGACGCGACTGCTTCCGCCGCCTCGCCTGCATCTGACCTTGGAGTTGCGTCGACCGGACTTGTTTCCCATGGACGCCGGGTCTAGCGGACCGTCGAGGCTGCGTACCGCACGAGATCTGTCCACACAGGAAGGAGACAGAGCACCTCTTGGATCCGCGTGTATGGCTCCTCGCGGAACGTCTCCTCGCGCTGAGCGCGAACCGTGGTCATTCGTCCACCAGTCGCCGGATTCGGCGAGATCGTGACCTCCTTCACGCTGTAGATCACCTTGCCGGTGACGATAATGGCCTGGTCGCCAGGCTCGGGCTCGTTCGCCACCTGCTTGATCGTCTTCATGAGCGCCTCCGTTCGGCGCCGAAGCATATCAACGGGCGCCGACAGAAGGTCGAGTGCTACGATCCAGCGCCATGAAGTGCGCCGTTTGCGGGAAGAGCTCCAGTTCGAGCGAGCACTGCGCGACGCTCCATGAGCGCTGCCAACTCGACGACAAGACGTTCAGGGCGCTGGAGTCGATCCTCGACATGCGGTCCTGCGCTAAGGACGAGATGGACGGCGCCGGCAACCCGATCGTCTGCCGCTCTTGCACGCGATCAGCGCTCGAGAAGGCCAAGGCGAAGGTCGCTGAGCGTCGACGCTAGCGATTCAGGCGATCTTCGAGTCCGCTCTCTCGCGCGAGATCATGCAGGATCTGGCGCTGCTTCGGGGAGAGTTTCTTCGGCACATCGATCGACACGCGAACGTGCAGGTCTCCCTTGGCCTTCGTCTTCTGGTCCAGCACGCCGCCACCCTTGATCCGCAGGACGTCGCCAGATTGAAGTCCTGGCTCGAGCTTGACCGCACGCGTTCCGCAGAGCGTCGGGACCTCGATCGAGCCGCCGAGCGCAGCCAGGACGAACGGCACTCTGCTCTCGACGACGATGTCTGAGCCGTTCTTCTTGAAGATGTCGTGCGCGCTGACCGAGACGTCGCAGAAGAGGTCCCCGGGCGGGCCACCTCGCTCTCCGGGTTCGCCGTCGTTCGCCAACTTGAGCTCGTCGCCGTCGTTGATCCCCGGCGGGATCGTGATGTCGACGAGCACTCGGCTGAGGATCTTTCCCTTCCCCTTGCAGGCTGCGCAGTCGCCGACTCTTCCGCTCCCATTGCATGGCGCGCACGGCGTATTGACCTGGAGGAAGCCGCTGGTCTGGATCAGGTGGCCGCGACCGCCGCACTCTGCGCACACGCGCAGGGATGTTCCGTGTCTTGCGCCAGAACCAGAGCACGGCTTGCATGACGCGAGCCGCTTGAACTCCATGGTCTTGATGCATCCCGTGGCAGCCTCGAGGAAGCTGATCGTGAGCTTGACGCGCAGGGATGCGCCACGCTTCGGAGGCTGTGTCGTCCTGGCTGGCTCTCGACCGAAGATGTCCTCGAATGGACCGCTGCGCGCGAAGTGATCGCCGCCGAAGGGGCCGAAGGACCCGCCTCCATTGAATCCAGCGAAGTCGCCGCTGCTGGGCGACCCAAATCCACCCTCGTCGTAGATCGCCTTCTTGTCCGGATCCGAGAGCGTCTCATAGGCTCTCGCGGCCTCCTTGAACTTCTCTTCGGCGGCCTTGTTGCCCTTGTTCGTGTCCGGGTGGAACTTCTTGGCGAGCTCGCGGTAGGCCTTCTTGATTGCCTCGGGCGCGGCATCCTTGGGGACACCCAAGACCTCGTAGTGGTCGCGGATCACCTGGTTCACGCCCCCGTTCATGCCCATAGACTACCGCATGCGGAGGACATCTATCTGTCCCCTGCCCTTGGCACGATCAAAACCGTCTGCGATCCTCGATCTTCTGAGGAGTGACCCATGTCCGAGACCTTCGAGTTCGACGGGATGTATCGAGGCATGGGCGAGATCGTCGACGACGACGGGGTCGGCGAGTCTCTCTACCACTACGCCGAGGCGCCGGCCCAGCAGCAGAGGCAGCAACCTCGTCAGCGTCGCGCGGCCAACGCGAGTGTGCCGCAGCAGCGGGTGGATCTGTCCGATGACGATCTTTCGGGAGACGCCCCTCCCGCGCCGAGGCCGGCCACGACTACTCCGGCTCCGGTTGCGACCGTCGCCCCTCAGCGTGGACTCAAGACGCCGGTGATCCTCGGCCTCAGCGCCGGCGCGCTCGCAGCCGCAAGCGTCTACGGCTACCTCCGTTGGAAGCGACCCGACGAGGAGTCTCCCGCCAAGCTCGCCGGCGTCGCTGGCGGAGTCTCGGGAGTGGGCGTGCTCATCACGATCCTCGCGGCTCGAGGCGCCGGCATGCTGGATCGCGGCCAAGCGAAGGTGTGAGCACTGCAGGCTCCGAGCCGTTCATTCGCGATGTGTCGAAGCTGGATGCCGGGCTCCTCGTCCGTTGGTGGAACGAGCACGACCAGAAGCACCGCTACTACAGTCGGCGCGATGGTCGCCTTGTCCTGAAGCATGGCTATCGCTGGCGGCTCTGGACCGTCTACAGGGACGTGATCGGCCGCGACACAGGCCTGCGCTTCAACACGATGTTCAAGAACTCCGACGAACGGCTCCGTCAACTCGAGCGCGCGAGCCTGGCTGCTCCGGATGACGCGGCTGCGCTTGTCGCTTATGCGCGCGAACTGGATCGCGTCGGACGTCCTGGCATGGCTCAGGCTGAGATCCTTGATCGCTTCGTGAAGTACGCCGTCTGGCGATCCGGGGAGGTCATGCGTCCGCGCAACCCCATGTCATGGGAGAACGACGGACCGCTTGGTTGCCGCAGGGTCGTGGAGATCGTGAATGAGTGCCTCGGCCGAGGTATCGCCGAATCCGTCATGCGCGAAAGACCGTCTCCGGTGGTGTACGACATCGCAGTCGAGGCATTCCAGCAGGTTCGTCCCTGTGTCGACGAGCGACATCACGAGCCGTGCGCCTATGACGGCTGCCAGGCGTGTCTCGAGGAGTGCATCCCTCCGGAGGAGGGTGGCGGAGCGCCAGCCTATGACCGGAAAGTTGCGGCCGTGTTCGCCGCGCCGCTTGTCGACGACCAGCTCCTGATCGGCATCAAGGCGACGCCCGAGCGACTTCGGAATGGGTGGCCTGGCGGGAGCGCTGACCCGCTCTACGTCGTCTTCAGGGAGCGTACCCAGGCCATTGGGTCAGGAGAGTCGAGGCGACTTGGTGTCACGCCGAACCTCTTCATGGAGCGCCTCGTCGACACGGACGAGGTGCGGGTCTACGACAACGGCGGCAGGACTGCCGACCGGTTCACGATCCTCATGCGCGGCGAGACCGACGAAGATCCATGGGACATCGCGATCGCCGCGAGCGCGAACCAGGCGCCGAACGGTGTCTGGATGACGATCGAGGCAGCATTCGATCCAGACGAGCCTGGCGAGGTCGGACGTGAACTCGATCCGTGGCAGGAACTCCTTCACAGGGACGTCCTCGACAGGCTCTGGGACGAGCGCGGCGCCGAGATCCTGAGGGTTCCTTGCGAGGTCGCTGCACTGTGGGTTGATCTCGTTAGAGTCGGTCACTTTCAGTAGAGGACCACATGCCGACCTACGACTACGCCTGTCAGAGTTGCCAGCACCGCTTCGAGACCATGCAGAGGATCACGGAAGATCCGCTCAAGACCTGTCCGTCTTGCAGCCGAGACGAACTCAAGCGACTGATCGGGAGCGGCGGCGCCCTGATCTTCAAGGGCGGCGGCTTCTACTGCACTGACTACCCAAAGAAGCCTTATGCAGACAAGCAGCCATGAAGACCTGTACGCGCTGCTTGGAGCGTTTGCCAGACGCGTCGTTTTACAAGAGGGGAGGGTCTCGGAAGGATAGGTCGTCAGTCTGTCAAGACTGCAAACGCGAGGTCGTAGCGGAATACAACGACAAGAGGCGATCTGCCGGACAGATCTCATACTCATCCCGGCAGTACCATACTACTCGCTACGAGGTCTTGTCTGCTTATAGCGATGGCGTTCCTGCGTGCGCATGCTGCGGCGAAAGACTGCTCGAGTTCTTGTCTATAGATCATGTGGATGGCGGTGGGTCGTTGGACAGAATGTCTGGCTCTATCTACGGCCGCCTGAAGAGACTCGGGTTCCCTCCCGGATTCCGCGTTCTCTGCCACTGCTGCAATCAGTCTCTCGGCGCCTACGGATATTGTCCACATGGAGGCGTAAAGCCATCGCTTCATTCTTTTCGAGCTCGCGTCAAGATGCCTGCCCATCTGTTCGGGAACTATGTCGAGTCACTAAGGTCGTTGTTCAGGCAACTGGAGCGCGATGGCGCCGCCGCCGTATTGGCTATCCGCAGGACGCTTGGCCGGAACGGAGGCGCTCGATGAGCGCATTTCTCTACTCCGTGACTTGGAACGGCCGCCTGGAGAGCATCGCGGAGCACGGCCTCGTGCCCAACGCACCCGAGGCGATCGGTCGCGGTGCCTATCGTTCGCACAGCGAGGGGCGCGTCTTCCTGACTCACTGCGACGGCGTCTTCTTCTGGTACAGCCGCTACCAGGACCACGCCGACAGCCTGAGCGACGACGTGCTCGAGGACGGCATGGTCCCCGTCGTCATCAGAGTCAGGCGCGCGGCTGTTCGCCATGAGCTCAACGAAGATCCAGACGGGCTTCGCGACGCCAAGCATCCGGCGTGGTTCATCGAAGGCGAGATCCCGCCGGATGAGATCGAGGTCTGGTCCGGAACGACGTGGGAGCCGGTCTCGGGGTGGGAGAGCATCGATCCGCGACTGGCGCTCGACACCGAAGAGGATCCGGACGAGCCAGGAGAGGAGCTCCACTGGTGGCGGAACAGCGAGCCGCTCCGGCCGAGGTGCGGAAGCCACGACAGAACCTGATGTGCCCTGACGAACAGGGCGGTAGGCTCTGGTCATGCGTCGCAGGAACCCCGTCTGGTACACCGGCCGCAAGGACGACCTCGGGCTGCGCATTCACCCGTGGACGGCCTTCGACGGCCGTGTGATCGACTCGCCGATCTGGCTCACTCCGGACGAGGGCTTTGCAAGGGCGAACGCCGGCTACCACGGCTTCGTCTACACGGTCGAGTTCGAGCCAAGGCGGACGTTTCCGGACCAGCCGCTGATCGACTGGGTGGAGGATGGTCGCAGCAGGTTCCTCGCTGCCACTCCATTCGGTAGGCAGGTCCAGAAGGCGATCGAGGCCGGCGAGGTCTTCGGTGAGCCGGTAGATGACGGCTGGGAGATCCTTGAGTCGATCGACCGTGGCGACTACTCGACCATGGAGACGAAGGGTTTGATCGACTGGGTCAGAGCTCGCGGGTACGACTCCATGGTCGTCACCGGCGACGGACCCGTGAACCTGGCAGTCTTCGACCCAGCGCCGATCAGGGTCGTCTCGATCAAGCCTGCGACGCCGGGGCACGATCCAGCGAGTTGCGCCGGGTGCAAGAAGGCCGCGAGGCGCAATCCACCTGACCCTCGAGAGCCGCCACATGGCGGAACGACGAAGCGTGTCGAGAAGGCGGCGATCTACAGACACAAGCCCTGCGAGAAGCGCCTCGGCAAGAAGGTCGTCTGGCGCCCGACGTTCGTGGTGGACGTCGAGAAGTGGAACGCCGGCGTGGACAAGTGGGGCGCTCAGATCCGACGCCGGAGCGAACGGTGGTGGAGCGTCGATCCGTCGACTGGCCGCGAGCACTCATTCGACGGTCCACCGCAGATGCCATGTCCGGAGTGCGGCAGGCTCGTGTCGGGCGAGGCGATCCACGGCGTCAAGAACGATGCGGTTCCGTGCACAGCGAAGTGCGTCGCGGCCATTGGGCCGTCGTGCGAGTGCACCTGCGCTGGCGCGAACCATGGCGGTGCGTGGGGAGGAGCGAAGGCGAACCCGACCTACTACCACGGCACGCGCGACGAGCACATGGACTCGATCATGAAGAAGGGGCTCGTCTACCCGTTCCTCTCGAGCGAGGAGAGTCAGGCGCGCTGCTGGGGCAAGAACTACTCGACGAAGGGTGGTCGCGACGTCCGTATCCTCGAGGTCGAGATCGACGACGAGGCTCGCGTCGTTCCGGACTTCAACCTCATGGACGAGGACGAGAGAAAAGAGGCTCTGGGGATCGAGCCTGGGGAGTACTTCGACGTTCGCTCCGAGCTCCTCGGCGGAGAGGACGACCTGATCGAGGCCGGGCGACGCTTCGGCAGCAACTCGGTCTACGACCGCGAGTGCGGCGGGGAGGCCTCGATCTACCTGGGCACGGTGTCTCCAGAGAACCTGCGCGAGGTCGGCCGCGAGGACGAAGAGACCCGGCTCGAGGAGAACCCTCAACCGGAGGACGTCTACCGCGAACGCTGGGAACGGACCGGCGATCCAGGTCACGGCCTGCGCTATGTCGCCGAACTCGAGAAGGGCGGTTTCTCTCGCAAGCTGTGGCGGTTCCACCACGCAGCCGACGTCTACGAGCGACTGGCTCAGATCTATGAGGCCGACGGGAACAAGAGGATGCTCAAGACCGTCAGGCAGAGACTTGACGAGATCGCGCCGGAGCTCAACGCGCAGTTCGTTCGGTGCCTGCTCTGTAGGACGTGGTTCTACGTCGGCAGTCAGGCGACGCCCAGGCGCTGCGCCAGGACGCTCTCCAACCACATGGCCGTCTGCACAGAGCGCACTCCGTCGGAGCGCGCGTTCTACAAGCGGGAGAGGAAGTGGCCGCAGAACCGCGCGTTCTGGCGGTCGGACGAAGGAGCGAGGACGTGACGAACAATGAGTTGGCTGGGGTGGCTCTTGGCGCCGGGGCGATCGCCGCCGGGCTCCAGAAGATCTACGCGGTGAAGAAGTGGGACGTCCCGGTTCCGGTGTGGCTTGGAGTGACGGCCGCGCTCACGGCTGGCGGTACGCTTGCATACAGGAAGTGGTGCCCGCTTTCGTCGGCCCTCGTGAAGCGCTAGAGGAGGTTCGTCGTGAGCTACTACGGCGTCTGCTTCGAGCCCTACGTCGGACCATGGGACGACGACCAGCCCGTCCTCTACAACGCCTACTCGCTCAGCCAGGTCATGGAGCTCCTCCAGACGATCAAGCCGACCTTCAGCAGGATCGCGACCTACGGACAGGGCACGTTCGTCTGGCAGGGCAACCCGATCATCCAGGACTCGAACAAGTGGAACATCGCTGCTGCGGCGGCGGTCGGGCTCACTGTCTCTGCCGGGTGCTACCAGCAGGGCGCGAACCCTGGCGGCGACTCGATCGACTACGCCTGGACGAAGACGGAGGTCGACTACGCGATATCGCAGGCGCAGGCTCACCCAGGCACCGTCGACGAACTCGTGATCGGAAACGAGTGCATCTGGGGGCCGAACTCTGCGAACACGATCACGTCGCTCATCACCTACGCGAAGGCACAGATCGCGGCCGCCGGCCTCTCGATCAACGTCACGACGAGACAGGAGTGGGGCGTTCTTGCCGGCGTCAACAACCTGACTCCGGGCTACGCCGCGACCAGGACCGCGATCATCAACCTCCTCGCGGCGTGCGACGGCTTCGTGTACGCGAACGTCTACCCCTACTTCGACCCGGACATCGCGAACATGGCCGGTGCTCCGACGCCGACCGAGGAGCAGTTCAAGACCGCCGTCACGAACAGCTTCGACACGTCGTGGAGCGCACTCGCTGCTGCCTTCTCCGCCCAGAGCATCACGACCGTGCCGCGCGTCGGAGAGATCGGCTGGCCGACGAGCGGCTCGCAGCCTGCGCAGCCGAACGCCTGGCTCGCGACGCCTACATTCGCCCAGTGGCACTACGAGGCGATCTCGGCGGCGCTCACAGCAGGCTCGATCCTAGGCTTCGTCTTCGAGGCCTACGACGAGCCGTGGAAGAACACGGCTGGGGGCGGGAACTCGGAGGCGCACTTCGGGATCTGGTCCGCGAGCGGCACGTCGTCTTCGCCTAGTCAGTACACGCTCACTGGCGAGACACAGAAGTACTCGCTGAGCTGATCGTCGGTGCCCTGACGAATCGAGGCTTAGACTGGGCGCATGTCCAGGAAGAAGCCCGACTTCGTGGTTCGCTCGACGAAGCAGGGGCTCAACCTGATCCGCCACCCAGCAATCGCGAAGAACTTCGCGAAGGCGCTCCGGTGGCGGCCCAGGAACGAGCTCGCGGTGCTCGTTCCGTGCGCCGGAACGAAGCCGTTCCCTGAGGCGCCGTCGCACAAGCAGGGCTACCTTGCGGCGCTCGAGGGCAAGGACGCGGACTTGTGGGTCGTCTCCGAGCCGCTCGGCGTGGTGCCATACGAGTGGAGCCGCGACTTCCCCAACGCGAACTACGACTTCCCGCCTCGCTACCTCAAGGGCGAGGCATGGGACGCCCTCGTCGAGCGTGTCGCGGAGTGGCTCGAGAAGGTCGCGCTGAAGTATGAGCGTGTCTTCGTCGCCCTTCCGGGGCACCACGAACGACTGCTTCGAGCTGCGCTCGAGCTTCACAACCCGGGTAACCTGCGCGACGCGACCCACTCACAGTGCATCTCGAGCAAGGCGTGTCCGCCCGGACATGGTCGGGCGACGAGCAAGAAGTACAGGCGCTACTTGGGAGCTGTTGTGAAGAACCCGGACGCCGAGGACATTCGCACGATCTGCGCCGGATGCGGGAAGCACATTCGCGGGAGAGTCGACGCCCCGATCATCTCTCACGGCGCCTGTTCGACCGCGTGCTGGATGCGCGCAGCCGAGGAGAAGGAAGCCAAGGAGGCTGATCGACTGGCGAAGAATGGAGACGAGAGCCTTCTCGCCCTGGAGCGCCGCCTCGAGGCCGGAGATCTGACGGCTGTTCCAGAGTTCATCGTCGAGTTGCGTCGCGCAGGCCGCGAGGCACCGTGGGACGCCCTGGTGATCTGGCGCGGGCCGCTGACCGGAACCGGTGACGAAGGCCTCCTTCGTGTCGGACAGACTGCCGAAGGGATCGCGGTGATCGAGCCGCGTCCAAACAAGGCTGGATGGGGCGACCCGCGAGTCGGTGTCTACCTCCCGGTCACTGGTCCTCGTGGTCCTGGTTGGGCTCCGGCCTGGCACAACATCACTGGCGCGCCGCAGTGGGTGCTCGATCTGGCGGCAGCACCGAGGCTGATTCAGAAGTCGAAGCGCAGGAACGCCGATGACCGCCTGCGAGACCTCGAGCGGCGCTGGAGGTCTACACACTCGCCGGCTGATCTTGAGGCCTGGCATGTGGCTCGGCACAGGGCTGGTCAGACGCCCGAGAACGAGGTTTTCTACCGCGAGATCGCCAGGCGTGCAGGCCGATTCATGGCGTCCGCAGCGAATCGTCTCGACCGGGCCGCCGCGCACGTTCGCACACAGGCGTTCAACGCAGCAGACGTGATCGAGCGGCAATGCCTGGCCTTCGCTGCTGCGTCGAAGAGCGCCGCCGCGAGGTTGTCGCGCTCCAAGCCTCCGAATGTCTCGGGCCACGTCCGCGACCAGAGCACGAGGTCCGACGCTCGCGAGTACTGGGAAGACCTGATGGCTGACGCCAGCGAGGACGTCGGGGCCGCCGAGGGACTGCTTCGCGACATGGCGTTCGACATGGAGCGCAACGGAGACAAGGTTGGCGCCGAGCGCGTCTTCGCGGCCGTCCGTTGGCTCGTGGACTTGAGGAGCGCGATCAGTCACGCGAGGAACGCGAACGGTGGTCACGACGGACGGTCGTGGTGGGAGAGGCATGGTCCGATGCAGGGCCTGGCAGTCGACCGGTGGTGGCGCCTGCGTGGCCAGCCGATCCCGTCGCTGACGGAGGACGTGCGACGCAATCCGGACGAGGATCTTCGCGCTCTTCGCCGACGCTACGACGCCTCTGGTGATCCTTCAGATCTGAAGTGCCTCTATGCCAACGCGGAGCGTGCAGGGCAGCACCTCAGGCCTGAAGAAGAGTTCGAGGCCGTCGAACTCATGGTGGACGGAGAAGAACTGAGTGCTGAGGATGCTGTTCGGCGTCATGAGCAGCGCGTACGTGACGGCAGACTTACGAGGCGAGAGGCGTGGCTTCTCAAGAAGTTTGCCGGACGACTCGAACTGAACGACGGCATGGCGCTCGCTGACATCTATCACGGTCTGACGAACTCGCTCGAGGGCGACCCAGACGCCAGCCTCAAGGTCATGCGGATCGCGCGCCTCATGCGTCGAATCGAACTGGGAGACAATGCGGTTGATCGTATGGAGGAGATCGCCACGATCCTCGGCGCGGATCGTGGGGTCGACGCCTTCGACGATCCGCGAGACGGAAGTCCGCTCTACGTCTACGCAGCTTGGGAAGACTTTGGCCGCCCGACGCTGTCGTGGCGCTTCGGGGGAAGCGGAGCAGACGGCTCTGGCTTCATGGTCCGCCCCACGACGGAGATGGTGATGGCGGTGGACAGGCTGGCTGACTCGCCATGAAGCGTCGACGCAACATGGACGACGACCTCCGTCGCCTCGAGCGCGCAGCTCGTGCCGGCGTCGATCCGAACGCGGACGCCGCCTTCCGCAGGGCGCTCGCCAGAGCCGGAGCTCGATACCCGCTCGACATGATCGATCCGGCGAAGCTCTGGCTCCTGGCGCGCATGAACACGCCGGAGAGGGGCCGCATCATTGCGATTCTCGGCGAGGAGCCTCCGGTCGCCAGGGACTGGGAGCGCAACCATGAGTCCGCGCATTCATTCGCGGCCTACTCTTTCGCTTCGCTCGTTGGCGCAGACGTCCATGACGAAGTGTCTGATGGCAAGCCGCTTCCCGGCCACAGACTGAGGACCCGGCTCGAGGCCATTGAGGTCGTCAGGCAGGCGATTCGCGATCTGGTGTCGGCGCAGGCGCCTGGCGCCGCTGAGTGGGAAGGGTCTGATCGACTGCTCAGCCAAGAGATCGAATCGCTTCTCGCGAAGGTTCCAGACGATCAGATCCTCACGGCCTTGCCATCGTTGCCCGACACACGCGCGAGGCGGCGCTCTCCTGCCCGCAGGATCGTCCGCGAGTTCTCAGGTGTCGTTGCTTCCGCCGAAGGCCACCTCCTCGTGTCGCTCGACCTCCTCGAGAACTCCGCCGCCTTCGTCGAGTACGTGCCGATCACGGCGCGCATGGTCGACCGTGCGACGACCCACGAAGAGAGCGTAGACGAGGTCGATTGGGACCTGCTGTCCAGTCTCGCGCTCGACGACGCGGCTGCACTCGGCTTCTCGCAGCAACCAGAGGAGGTGATCGCCACCGAGTTCTCCGACGGCAAGATCTGGGCCGAGGGCAGGTTCAGCAGATCGGCCATCAACGACATGACCATGCGCTTCGTCGTTGAACGCCTCACGGCGTGGCTCCGCGAGGACGCGCCTATGTCGCCACCACCGCGCAACGCTCCTCCACGTCGCGCTCGCAGCAACCCGGACCTACCGTGCCGGATCGTCAGTCTTACGGATCACTCGCCAGAGCTCCGTCCTCAGGCCAGAAGTCTGTTCAGCAAGGCCAAGATCCGCTACGACGACAACGAGGAGCTCTTCGAGGCCTGCGTGGCTCCGGACGGTCGTGTTGTTGGCGCGAGTGTGGTCGGACTCTACGACGAGACGCCTGACGACGGCGACGATCTCCGGCGCCCGCGCTGGACGTTCTCCGTCGCTGTGGCCGAAGACTACCGGCGCAAGGGGATCGCTCGCGCACTCGTGCGCTCGATCATGGCGGCCCACCCGCGCGAGACCGTCATGCTCGAGGGCAAGGTCGTGAACCCGTTCATGGCGGACCTGCTCAAGAGCCTCGGCTTCTACTTCTACGACACAGAGGAGGCCGAAGACGAGTGGACAGACCACCAGCGCTCGTGGGGTCGTCGCATGTACTTGCCGAACCCGGCGTGCTGGGATCGACTTCCAGAACGCGAGCGCGTCCGACTCATGACGCAGGCGACCAAGGAAGAGGGGGCGATTCGCCGGCGTCGATTCCCAACGACGGCGCGCCTCGGCGCTGACGGCGAGCGCGTTCGCGTGCTCGGTATCGCCGCCGACCTGAGCGGTCGCGTGGACAACACCGCGAGTTCCGCCAACATGCTCGTCGTCCGTCCGCTCGAGGGCCCGGACGCCGGTAACACGGTGATCGTCCCGGCTTCGTCGATCTACGAGGACGGACGGCCGTGGATGCGCCCGCTGCCGGAGTGCTGCCCAAAGAGCAGGGCCTGGACGCAGGTTCCTGCGCGCAGGAGGAACGCCGACGCCGACATTCGCGCGCTCGAGCGAGCAGCGGCCGCTGGAGACCGTGACGCTGCTGTTCAACTCGACCTCGAGCGTCACCGCCATGGCCTTCATTCTGTCTTCGGGTCGCTTGTCGATAGCGGCCTGACCGCCGACCTCGCGCGTGGCCCGGACTATGTTCCGACGCCTGGAGTCTTGGCGAATCGCGAGCAGGGTCGCCAAGAGGCGCTGATCGACGAGATCGGGCGTCGCGTCCTCGGAGAACAGTACTATTCGTTCTCGTCCGGCGAGGACGGTTGGGACAGAGGCTACCGACACCTCCATGCCGGAGGCGTCGAGACTCGCTTGGACGGTCCGTTCTCCAGACACGTCAGCTATCGCGACAACCGGGACCACGGCTTGTGGCTCGGACGCATGGAGGAGCTGGCGAATGCGTTCGAGGACGCCGGCTACAAGGTCTACTGGGTCGAGCGGGCTGGCGCAGTTCGCGGCGCCTTTGTTCCGCTCGACGCAGACAGGATTCAGCTCGCGCGGGCTCTCGGCGAGGAGTACGCCTCGGCCCTCAGGGTGGCGAGGAGCAGGCGATGAGGCGGAACATGGACGACGAACGACGGCGCCTCGAACGCGCGGCGCGCGCCGACTCCGGCGACCGCGTCGCCAGGCAAGACCTACTCAAGGCTGACGTCCGCGCCGGACGCATTCCGTTCCCGTCTGTCAGGATCGCCGCCCTGCTCGGCGACGAAGACGCTGTTGTCGTTTCCGGAGTTCGGGCAGATCCTCTCCTGTCCAGCGGCTTCCAGACGCCGGAGGCCATGCGGGCCTGGGTCGACGTACTCGCCAGGGCGTGTGCTTCACGCGCCCAGCTCCCTCGCGAGCGCGTCTACGCCCGTGGCGAGGACGATCGTCGCGTGATCGCGCCTGGCTTGTGGCTCGCGGCCGTGGAGGTCGCAGACGACGTTTCTCTCATGGAGAGACCGGGCCTGGATCTCCGGCATCTTCAAGACGAAGTGACGATTCTGCGCCAGATCCTTCGTGAGTTGCGCGAGGATGCTCTATCCGTCATCGACGGAGGACGCCCGAACCGCGAGCTCGCGAACCGATCCATGCGCGAGTCGGACGCGCTGTTCGAACAGGTCTCGAACAGCATGATCGTCCCAGGCATGGAAGAGTTGCCGGAGGCGGCCGCCGTGGTCGTCACGGTGGTCAACATCTTCCAGACCCCACGACAGCCGACGTCTGGCGTACGAATGGTCCACGGCCTGTTCGAGAGCGCGGTGCGCGTGATCTCACTCGGCGACACGCCGACCACGGCCAGAATGGGCGACTGGCACGCTCTGTCGCGCCGTGTGCGACAGCGCATGATCTACGTGCTGCTGCGGCGCCACACTGGTGGCGTTTGGCGCCTCCCGAGACGGAACAGCGGCGACATGCCGCTCATTCCGCTTGCCAGGACCAGCGACAACCTGCCTGCGATCCCGACCACGACCCTCCCGCGTCACGAGTGGCGTCCGCCGCGCGTGAGCTTTGACCTCATGCTCTCCGGCAAGGCGCCGTTCGCCTACCTGCCAGAGGGCGCCTACGAGCACCCGCCGCTCACGGCAGCGCTTGGGAACCTCCTCACGCGCCGAGGCATCGCCGACGTGAACGCCTGGGAGGACCTGCTCGCGCAGTGTGGCTCCACTCGGGCGAAGCTCTACGTCGTCGATCGCGCCGGCGAACGCTACCAGGTCGTGGGTGTCGAGTTCGACTTTGGAGGCGACACCGGCCAACTCCTCGTGCGCCACCTCGGCGCGAAGAGTCGCGGAGGAGACTTCCGCGTCGACATCCACCAGGCGTTCGGGAAGATGCTGCCGGTCGTCGTCTACTCGCCGGCACAGAGGAACTCCGACGAGGACCTCCGCGCCCTCGAGCGCCAGGCCGATGCTGGGGACAAGGAGGCCTTCCTTTCCTTCCTGCGAAGCCGCGAGAGAACTGGACGGCCTGTCGCTGTCGACCTCATGCCAGCGATCGAGTTCTTCTACGACAACGACCTCAGCGACCCACTGCCCGGCACCGGACGCTCGACGCATGCGATCGCGCTCGCCGAGGCAGAGAAGACGGCGAATGAGCGCGGTTGGCGAGCCAGCGTTGATCGCGACGACTACTACAACGACCAGCGCGACCGCACGGCCTTCATGCACGGCATGAAGGAGGACGAGATGGCCGTCGAGGTCAGCCTGATCGACCCGACGCCGACCGGCCCTGGTGACGACGGTTCGATCCTCGACTCGGTCACGCCGATCTTCATTGACAGAGACGAGTCGTTCGAGTCGGAACCGGATGACTTCGACGGCTTCCCGCCGGATGTCCGTGTCGCATTCGCCTACATGGCGCTCAAGGCGCTGAAGGCGGAGCAGTAGCCATGTCGATCCGTCGCAACGTTGATGAGCAACTCCGTAGACTCGAGCGAGAAGCGGCGCGTGGCGACCGGCATGCTGTGGAGCGCCTGCGTGCCGCGAGGCTTCGCTCTACGGGTGTCGTTGCGGAGAGTCACCGGATCGGAGTGGCCGAGCTCGGCGTGTTCACGTCGCACGGCGACGTCCTGTGCCTGACATGCGCCGAGCGACTCGCACCCGACGTCGACCCGGGCGTCACTGCCAACGCCAGGTGCGATCGCTGTGGCGCTCCGGTGCGATTGACACGCGACGACGTGGCGCTGCTTCAGAATCTCCGCGACGAACTACGTGTCGTCCACGGGATCAACACGCGACTCTGGCAGACCGGAGGCATGTGCGTCGCACTTGGCCTCATGGTCGGCCAGGTCGAGGTCATGATCGCCGTAGACTACGAAGGGCACTCCTTCGTGTGCGATCGAGACCGGATCGTCGCTGGTCGCTCCTACGACCAACCACAGCATCTCACTCACCAGGGGTTCGGATTCCCACCCGGAGCGCAGTGGGTGTCCGTTCCGACCGGCATGCTCGAGTGGTCGGTCGGGGCAATCGATCAGGACGGCGTTGAGGCCGACGACGTTCTCCCTGGGGTGACGTTTCGCACCAGGACAGTCGGTGAGGCCGCGCACCTGATCGCCAGGCACTTCCGTCGCACACCGGGCGTGCTTCCGAACCCGCCAGTCGGACATTTCCTCGACTCAGTCGAGAGCGCGATCACATGGGCGCTCGAGAACGTCGGTGACGCGTGCGAGGACTACCCGAAGGGTTCGTCGAGCCGCGCCGAGGCTGTACGTCAGCACCAAGAGGAAGAGGTTGCCGAATACGTGGCCGAGTACGCCAAGGTCATGAGGGCCGGCCTGGCTCCTATCTGGCGCGCCATCGAGATCCCAAGGGGCGAGAATCCGCGCCTGTGGATCGACTGGGACGAACTCGGGACCCACTGGTCGTTCCGGCGCTCTGGAGCTGGTGTCTACTCGGGCGGCAAGATCCAGGGCCCGACAGAGACCGTCGTGATCGAAGCGAAGGTCATGGCGAATGACATCGACTGGGAGTACGGCTTCACGTCCTTCTGGTACTACGGAACAGAGCAGTTCGAGTGCGCCCTGAAGGAGGGATCAACCGTTGAGGTCACGAAGGTCTCCGGAAGGTCGGAGACTGACCTCAAGGCGAGGGCAAACCCGCATCCAAGACACTGAAGCGCCCGTTCGATTCCCGAGGCTATCTTAGCGTCAGGCCAGGAGACGGCATGGGCGCCCCAACGATCGTTGTCATCGGCGGTGGCTTCACCGGCCTTGCAACGGCGCACATCCTCGGCATGGACTTCAAGTGGTACGACGTGAGGATCGTGCTCCTCGAGGCCTCGGAGCGAACGGGCGGCTCCGTCAGGAGCGGCTACTTCGAGCGCTACGGCGTTCCCTACGACGCCGGCGCTGCCGAGATCTACGACATTGCTGGCGCAGGCCTCTCGGTCCTGATCCGAAGCCTCGGCCTCAGCATGTCCAGGCTCAGCGCGACGCCATGGTTCTTCATGACCGACGGGACCGTGCTGCGCTCGGAGAACGACTTCAAGAGATACCTCGGAGCTGACGGCGTGCGGTGCCTGACGCGCTTCTGGCGACGCGGACTCGAGCTCCGTCCGTTCAGCGGCTTCGCCGGCTCTGGCGGGGTCTCGGACAACCGTCACCCGTGGAGCAGGAAGACGTTCGCTCAGGTCCTGAAGGACGAGATCCCGAACGACAAGGCGCGAACTCTCACGGCGATCCAGAGCCACAGCGACATCGCCGCAGAACCCAACGACACGAACGGCGTCTTTGCCTTCGACAACCTGCTGATCGACCACCCCGGCTACTGCTGGCTCAAGGCGATCGACGGAGGCAACGAACGTCTCGTCAAGACACTCGCCGAGAAGGTCGACGCCGCTGGTGGCGGTCCAGGCTCGAGGATCTGGAAGTCTTGTCGTGTCTCATCCGTGACTTGCCTCCAGAACGGCGCATTCTTGATCGACTTCGACCGGCGCGGCGTCCGAGAGTCAATCACCGCGGACTTCGTCGTGGTCGCCGCCACGCCGTACGACGTCAAGAAGATCGAGTTTCGGCCTCCGGCTGCTGCAGAAGCTGTGCGTCGTCACCTCGAGCACCACGACATGTCGACGCACTACCTGCGCGTCACGTTCCTCACGAAGGATCGCTGCTGGAAGGCGATCGCGCCCGAGGACTACTTCGTCACCGACGCCTTCGAGGGAGTCACGGTCTACGACCAGACGCGCCTTGTCCCGGACGGCAAGCCCTATGGGATCATGAGCTGGCTCCTGTCCGGGAAGCCCGCGGCCGAGATCTCGAAGCTCCCCGACGCGGAGATCTGCCGGCGCATCATGGCGGCCATGCCGCCTCCGCTGGTGAAGGCAGTCGGGCAGCCGCTCGAGTGCAAGGTCGACCGCTTCATGAACGCCGTGAGCAGGCAGCCCGGTGGCCTGCCGATCCTGCCCGACAACGACAAGCACACGCCGTGCAGGGCGTTCAGGAACCTGATCTTCACGGGCGACTACCTCTACGACTCGACGCTGCATGGATGCCTCGAGTCGGCGACGACCGCAGCCGACCAGATCGGAGCTGCGCTGGGCATTCGTGCCACTGCCGGGACTGGCGGGTCGTTCATTGACCCCGAAGCGATGCGCGAGATCAAGCAGGCCAACGACCGCATGATCGCCAACAGTCGGCCGTTGCCTTTCCTCAAGGGTGGATCGGCGTGAGCTTCGACATGAACGCGGATCTCGCCTTCGCGTCCGTCATTGAGCAAGGCGTCCTCTTCGAGACGGGCACTCCCGTCACCTTCCGCTTCCTTCGGAACACGGAGAAGTCGGGCTACTTCGGCTCGACCTACCAGCAGGACATCGAGCCGGCCGGCCGCTACATGATCCACAACGCGGATCCTGGCCAGGTGGCTCGGGGTTGGGAGACAGGGGTCGTCTCCTTCGAGAACCCGCTCGTGATCCTGCTCACGACAGGCGACGAGATCTACGGTCCGCTGGGCTGGAAGGCGCGCCTGCGCGACGTCTTCGGAGAGACTGGCGTGGATCTCTCGCACAGGCTCCTGGCTGAGGGCTGGGACGGGATCGTCACGGTTGGCGAGTTCACGCACAGAGGCCGGAAGACGCGCGACACGCGGGAGATCGTGGATCTGCGTCCGCTGCTCGAGAGCAACCCGCGTCGCCACGAGCGGGCCAGACTTCTCGGCGTCCCGAAGTGCTCCGTCCGCGACTGCGGCCGCGATCACTACGCTCGCGGCTGGTGCATGCGCCACTACATGGCACAGCGACTTCGCGGGCGTCTGAGGCGCGATCTCCAGCGCGACGACCTGGCGAAGGACGTCAGGCTTTGTCGTGCGAAGCACTGCACGCGCGACGCCGTCGTGAACCGGCTCTGCCGGAAGCACGCGGTACAGGTCAAGGTCCACGGCCGGCTGACGCCGGAGCGCGAACTGGGCGTGGAGCGCGTGTGCGAAGTTCGGCGGTGCCGGCGTCCGCATGTGGCTCGCGGTCTGTGCATGCAGCACTACAACGAGAAGGTGCGCAGGAACCCGCCGGACGCAGAGGACTGCCAAAAGATCCAGGACTGGCTCTTCGACTATCTCAGCACGGACATCGATCCATATGACTTCCCGAGGGACTACGTCCAGGACTGGGCGAGGGATGCTGGACTCGAGGAGATCGCCGACGACCACGAGAGCTCGGCCGACAGCCTCACCAAGGAGCAGCTCGCGGAGTACACGAAGTGGCTGCACGAGTCGGACGCCAAGTACCGGTGGCTCGACGAAGACCCCGTCGGCTCCGCGCCGTACCTCACGCTCAAGTACCCGAAGAAACTGCCGCCCGGGACGTGGTGTGTGCACTTCACGGACGCTGAGCCGTTCGACTCCTTTGATCGCGGCGCCACACTCGACGGCCTGCACCTGACTCGCTGTGGTAATGACAGGACCAAGGTCTTCGTCGAGTGTCCGAAGAATCTCGACTTCGAGCACGTTGGCAGTCACGAGATGGTCTTTGGGTTCGCCTTCAGGGCGAGCAACTTCTACGGCAGAAGCTATGGTCCGTTCAGGCACAAGCAGAAGAAGTACGGAGAGACAGCGCTCTTGTTCCGTGTGGACTGCGCCGTCGAGGCGTATCACACGGGCGACAACGAGGAGCAGGTGATCTTCCCGCTGTGCGCCGAGTATGACGTGACCGCCTTCGGTATGAGGGCCGACGGCTCTGTTTGGACGGACGTCAGGCCGGACGGCGAGGAAGGCGAGAAGCTCTTTCCGTCGCTCCTGGAGTTGACTTGGAGTCTTGGATCGTGAGGCGGAACCCCTACTACCACGGCTCCAAGACGCCTCTCGAGATCGGCACGATCATCAGGCCGAAGAAGGACGGCTACGCCCAGCGTCAGTTCGAGGACGGCAGCGAGGACAACTGGGTCGAGCGCGCCATGGAGGCCGGCCGTCCGCCGAACAAGCTGAGTCGGCTTGAGTCGGTGTTCCTGCTCAAACTCGACAGCGATCAGACTGGCGACGACGGCTTCTTGTTCGAGCACGCTGGCGGCTACGGGGACTATGTCTACGAGGTCGAGCCGCTCGGGCGCGTCGAGGGGTCCGACCTTCGCTGGTACACGGCGGCGGCCTATCCGAGGACCGAGTTGGGGCGGAAGCGCGCGATCAGCGCCTACTGGAGAGGGAAGCCGGCGGGCTACCAGATGGAGTACAGGACGCCGGCGGCTCGGGTCATCAGGCTGGCCGGAGGATCCACGAAGGGGAACATGCTGCACGGCGAGGAGCGCATGAAGAACCCGTCCACCGTTGAGTCGCTTCGTCAGTCGATCAGCGACTACGGGCCGAAGTTCGCCGCGAAGTTCGAGGACTTCTATCCGGCCTCGGCGTCCGGAGAGCTCCGTCCGCATTCCACGGAGAAGCTCTATCGAGGCAAGAAGGTCCACTGGATCGGCACGCCGGGCCACATGGTTCGGGTCACGCCGGACTACGTGACGAACCTCGAGGGGAACATCTTCGACCATGAGAAGCTCGCGGCCGTCTCATGGTTCATTCGCCGCTCGGACCGGCCTGTCGTCATGAGGCCCGGATACGGCCAGGTCGTGGCTACGACCAGCATCGACGACATCGCGGAGAGCCTTCAGTACGCGAAGGACGCCGAGATCTTCGGCGAGGATCGCACGCTCTCGACTGACGATGAGGAGCTCGACGCCTACCTCAAGGACCCGCAGACCTACCTCAGTGACAACATCCGTTGGTACGACGGGCCAGGCTCCGAGAGCGAAGACGAGGACGTCGCCAAGGCCGGTCTTCGCGCGCAGATGGAGGAGAAGAAGGCAGAGGCCGTCCGTGAGGGCTGGGGTGACCTCGGAGCCAGGCGCTTCAAGATCCTCGACGGGAACCACCGTTCGTTCGGGGCACTCCTCGCTGGCGAGCCGTTCATCTGGATCAGGCTCCTCGAGAACGACTACCAGGATTTCATGCGAGGCGGACGTCCGGACCTCGAGGGTGTCCTCGAGAACCCGGCCGAGACCCGCTTCGACGACTTCCTGCGCGAACTCCCCTTCTTCCTCGAGTCCGACGAGGCCCTCGTCGCGATCAGCGGACTGAACACGCATGGAGACAACCCGTGGCTCGGCGGCGGGTGCTTCGTGCTCACCGAGGCGCTGCTCGAACTCCTCGGTCCTGGCGCGAGCGCACTCGACATCGTGAGCGACGGTCTCGACCTCCACTCCGTCGTCGAGGCGGGTGGAGTCTGGATCGACGGCGGCGGGTCGTTTGCTCCCGCCCAGGCGAACAGGCTCTTCCCAGGCATGACCGGGACGGAGCCGCACGAGCGCATGGCCGACAAGCGCATGGTCAAGCGCCTCGTCTCCGCGCTGCGTGCGAGGTTCGGAACAGTCCTCCCCTCATAGCAGATCCAGAATCTGCGCAACACGAAGCGCCGGCCACCGACCAGTAGGTGGAGGTGGCCGATGGTCGATCAGAAGTCCGAGAACGCCAGGCGTTGTGGCTTCGCTCGTCTCCGGCGTGGCGTCGAAGAGAACATGGCCGCTCTGGACTGCTTCGTGGTCGCACTGGATCACGAGTTCAGCGCAGAGTCGCTGTGCGACGTCATGATCCCGCTGATCCGGCTTGGAGAGTCAGAAGAAGCCCGCCTTCTTCTGGCCGAGGGACTCGAGTGTCGCCCCGAGCTCGCGCCTGACGTCCTTGCTCGCGTCCACGCCGATCAAAGCCTGGCAGAGCTCCGTTCTCCGCCGTGACTTCCGTATTCTCGAACGATGAACGCTGTCGGGATTCGCGGAATCGGCTCCGTTTGCACGCGAATCCCGACACTCTGTCGGGATTTCTGTCGGGATTGTCGAGGGTCTGGCCCTGACAATCCGCTCGCTATCATGGCCGTCGGAGAGGCTTGGATGAACCTCGTCTACCGTCACCCGTCCGGCGGATCGCTCTGGCAGGGCGGCAGGCTGTCGTCCGGCTCTGTTCGTGCGCTCGACAACGCCAAGATCAAGGCGGTCATGCTCGGCGCGATCGAGTTCCAGCCGAAGCTCCCGGATCGCTTCGACGTTCTTCGCGTGAGGGCCTACGACGACCCGTTCATGAACTCGTTCGACGCGCACCGACTTGCGCTCTGCGCCGACGAGGTCTCCGACATGCTCGCGGCCTACGTCGCTGGTGGCGAGAACGTCTTGAGCTCGTGCTGGGCTGGCTGGAACCGCAGCGGGCTCATGACTGCCATGACGCTCATGAAGCTCACGGGCATGCCGGCTGACGTCGCGATCGCGCGCGTGCGAGCTGCTCGTGGCCCGTCGGCACTCGGCAACCCGATCTTCGTCCAGATCGTCAAGGCTGCTGATCGGCGACGCCTCGCGAGGATCGCCTGATGTTCGTCGCACTCGGACAGCTCGCTCAGACCTCGACCGCATCGGCCTGGCGTCTTCGCGCTGCGCCGGTCCAGGCCGCGACCGTCCTCAAGGACTGGAGCACCGTCGCGACGGCGGCCGACACGCTCGCGCAGCAGGCCAAGACGGCCGGCGCGATCCCGGTCATGACGGCCGCAAATGACGTGAGGAGCGCCGCCAGCGAAGCGATCTCCAGTGGCGCCACGGAGGTCGTCAAGGCCTCCGTCGGGATGCTCATGTCGGTCGCCGAGAGTGAGGATCTCGCGTCCGACGTCGACCGCAATCTCTCTGGCCAACTGATTCTTCAGCAGATGGGGCAGCTCACGGCGAGCATTTCGGCGTTCATGGCGAAGCACAGCGGAGCCTACGCAGTCTGGGACAAGCTCCGTGGTGGCGCCGATACCTCGCCTATCATGGCTGAGGTCGCGCAGGTCCAGAAGATGATCGACACGACGCCGCTCACTCCTCTTGGACGCCAGCAACTCAACGCTCGTCTCGCCCAGGCGGTCGCTTCGATCAAGCCCGAGGTCGACTGGGGCACGATCGCGGTCGGGTTCGGCACCGTTGGTGCGTTTGCGGCTGCGAAGTGGGCGCTCGGCAAGGCTCAGGCCGTCACCGTGACGCACTTCCAGAAGCGCGCTAGCAAGACGGAGTGGGGCAAGAAGTTCGGCGTGACCGACGAGGAAGAGGAGAAGGAGAGGAAGAGGAAGGCACGCGCCAAGCGGAAGCGAGCGAAGGCGAAGGCGGAAGCCGAAGAGGACTAGGGTCGCCCGCATCGTCGGACCGCCTTGCTAGACTCCCCGCGATGATCGAGCGACGGGGAGATCTCTGGGCCGAGGACGTCTGGGGCTGGCGTCCCGGCGCCGACTCTCCGCCGTGGATCGTGGTCAGCACGAACGGCGAGACGAAGTCGAACGGCCACGCGGTCATGGGCGCCGGCGTTGCGAAACGCGCTGCGCTGATCTGGCCGTCCCTGCCGGCGCTTCTTGGAAAGAAGCTCAAGGAGACCGGGAACCAGGTCTACTATCTCGGAGTTCACACGCTCCATGGACTCCCAGGTCCGGCTGAGCAAGCCCGTCTGGTTCGTGGCGTCGTCGCCTTCCCGACCAAGCACCGCTGGCGCGACGCGTCCGACAAGGACCTGATCGACAAGAGCGCCGCCGAGCTCGTGCGGCTCGTCGAGAGTTGCCGGAGGCCGCCGTCCGTGGTGTTGCTCCCGCGCGTCGGGACTCTCAACGGCCGGCTTGCCTGGAGCGTGGTCAAGCCGATCCTCGAGAAGCACCTCAAAGAAGATCGCTACGTGGTGGTGACTTAGTGAAGACCAAGAAGGCCAAGGCGTCAGCCAAGGCATCGAAGAAGTCCAGGAAGTCCGCTCTCGACACGGAGAAGATCCGCGTGGCGCTCGGCGCCGACGAGGCGATCAAGCTCGAGACCGACCCGAACGCCGGTCCACTCGCGGTCGCCGCTGAGGCCATGGCGATCAGGCAGAGTCGCGCGGCCAAGAGAACGGCGCCGTCCGACGAGGCCATGAAGGCCGCGCTGGAGAAGGCGGCGAATGAGAGGTCGCAGACGCCGAAGCGACCGGAGCCCCCGCCGCTGTCCTCGCCGCCGACGCCACAGGACGTCGACAAGGTGTCCTACGTCTTCCCGGCGCGCGTGATCGGCACGCTTCTTCCCGAGCGGAAGGCGATTCCCGGAGACGTGCCCCGCGTCTGGGATCACTTCATCGGGTACTGGTTCGCCTGTCTCTACACCGGCAAGGGTCTTCCGGCTGACATCGAGTTCCACGCCAAGGACGGCTTCTGCGCCGAGAAGGCCTACCGGCACATCGACGCCTGCATGCGGTCGTTCGAACCGAAGCACGAGCACAAGACGGACGGCTGTGCCTACCTCGCTTCATGCTTCTTCGAGAAGGTCGTGATCCCCTCAGAGAAGAAGGAGTTCAAGTCCGCGTGAACCTCACCGTCAACTGGAGCACCGACGTCCTCGACGCCGGCCGCATGCTGCTCGTCAAGGCGGTCATGAAGCCTGGCGTCGTGCAGGCCGAGGTCAAGCGCCGGCTCGCTGAGATCGGAAAGGCCGCGCCGCCCAAGGGGTTCAGGGCAGGCAAGGTCCCAGAGGCCGTCCTGAGGAGGCTCCACGGAAAGCGTGTCCTGGCCGAGGCCAAGGCCGACCTCGTGCCGAAGGCCTGCGAGTGCGCCGTCGCGGAGGCCGCCAAGCGCCACGAGTTCGACCCGAAGAAGGCGGGTGCGCCGACCAGCACCAGGTTCTCGGAGGAGGACGGCCTCTCCTGTGAGGTCATGGTCACGGGTCTCTCGCTCGCGGTCGGAGCTCAGACGTCGTCGGGGTCGGTCGTGGATCTGAGGAAGAAGGAGGCGTGACCACGTTCCTCGTCTTGGGCATGGTTCTCGTAGTCTTCGCCGTCGTCGGACTGATCATCACCAGCGTGTGCAGGGCGCAAGAAGAGGCCCTCGACTGGCTGCGCCTACCTAACGGCGACGTGCTGTGCGCCAAGTGCCCGATCTGCGGGGCCTCGGAGGAGCACATGTGCGCCTCGAACGACTGCGGCGACCCGACGAGGTGCGTTGTTGCTCCTGCGGCTCTCGCCCGCGAGAGGGCTAGAGAGAAGCTGTGGCGCGAGAACCCCAAGGCCGACATCTGCGACTTCTGTCAGGACACACTCGCTGTCGCTGACACTCAAGGCGAGCGATCAGCCCCTATCTGCGCCGGGTGCATGAACATCTGGACGACCGAATACCCGGAGAGAGCTCCGTGCATCCTAAGGAAGGCGTCATGAGCGAGCCAGTGACCGAAGAGCAGGTGATCGTCACGAAGGGCGTTGGTGTGATCCAGCCGAAGGACGAGTCGAAGAAGCCGGACGTCAACGACGCGAGGAAGAGAGTGCCGCCGACGCCGCTCCCGACGGAGACGATCATCGGAGCCTCGGTCCGCGTCCAGCTCCGCGAGATCCTCGACGCCGGCCCGATCACCGAGGATCGCGTCGAGTGGATGTGCAACATCGTCGAGGAGTCGCTCCCGCTTCTCCAGACGACCATGGGGCTCAAGGTGAAGCGGCCAGCCTCTCCACCATCAAGAGGCGCGGTCGCCGGCGTGCCGACTGTCCTGGGGTTCATTCCGCTTCCCGAGTGGTGCGAGGCGTGGGGGCGCGGCGAGGGCGGTCGCATTCGTCATGCGAAGACGGTCGCAAAGATCGCCTTCCGTCGCGCAAAGGAGAAGCTCTTCGCTGCGGCAGCCGCCGAGATCGCGACCGAGGAGGCCAAGGACCTCGAGCCCGCGCTTCGTGCGAAGCTCGTCGCGCTCCTCAGTCAGCCGTACACGCCTCCGGTGGCGAAGCGCCTGGAGAGGCTCCTCGGGGCGATCTCGCCGCTCTACCAGGCTCTCGGGCCTGCGGCGGATCGCGTGAAGCGCGGCAAGAAGGTTCAGCCTGGGAACTACGGCTTCTACTCGCCTGGCGTCTACGCGTCGGCTAACTACGCGCCGCTCACGCCACCGCCAGTCGGAGCGGTCGAGCCCGGCGAGGATCCGAACGTCGCCCTGGCTGAGCAGCAGCTCGCCTCCATGCCGGAGTTCAGCGTGGCCAGCTTCCAGTCCGCGCTGAATGGGGCGCCGATGCCCAATCCGACCGTCGGCGGCCTCGACGTGGACGTGGACGAGGGCGAAGAGGCTCCTCCGCTCGTCTCCTCGCCGCCGGTCGAGACCTTCGGCGCCAAGATCATCCGCGAGATCATGGCCATGGCTCCGGTCCTCATGAACGCGCAGCGGAACACGCCAGAGAACATGGTGCTGGCGATCGCGGCCGCCGAGCGCGAGGGCATGCCCAAGCTCGCGGCCAAGCTGAGGAAGGTCATGGGCGTCGAGAAGCACGACGAGCAGGAGACGCCGAAGCCGCCGGAGTACCTGTCGGGGCTCCTCAAGCCGTTCTCGACGACGATGCCCAAGCCGCGCGCGCCGGGGTGCGCCTTCATGTTCGGCGGGCAAACACCCGAGTGTGGGGCCGAATCCACGAGGATGTCCAAGAACCCCAACGGGTACGTCGACGGCTACTGCGCGGAGCACTACAAGATCGCCGTCGAGCGCGGCGAGGCCGTGGACGACTGCGTCGGGGCTCCGCAGTGCGCGGTGGCGGGCACGAAGTTCGGGAAGGACAAGATCGGCGTCGAGCGCGGCTACTGCGACTTCCACTACACCGAGGCGCTCGCCAGCGGTGAGGTCTTCGAGGGCTCGCTCGGGATCGGCTTCTATCGCAATGGGCGCTGCATCGACTGCAACTGCGCGGTCGAGTCCGGTCACGGCCCAGGCTGCTCGGCGGTCGCCCCATGAGCGAGGCTGACAAGATCGAGCGGAGGCGCGGCCACACCGATGCACTCGCCGGGCACGGACCCGCCCTGTTCGACGGCCAGTACATGATCGGTTACCGGCGCGGACGCGCCGAGATCGGACAACCCATGGAGCACAAGCCGGCTTCGGACGACGTGACGTGCGGAACGATTCGCGAGGCCCGACTCGAGTCACTCCTGGTCAGGGCACTCGAGCGCGCACTTCCTGGCGGCCTCGAAGCCTATCTCGACGATCCAGAGGCCGGCGCTGCCGAGGGTCAGTGGGCACAGGAACTCGTCTCGGCGGTCAGGCGAGAGGTCCCCGAGAAGGTGATTCGGACACTCCTCAAGGGTGGCATGCTTCCGCTTCCCGCCGACTGCACGATCAAGAAGCCGAAGGAGGTGACCATGGGCACGAGCCTGATGACCGCTGTCGGTCCTGGAGCCACGGTCGACAAGCCCGGCGACTTCGCTGTGACGATCAGCCAGGACGGCGACTGCCTCACGATCAGCCAGGACGGAGACTCTGCCTGGGCTGGCGGAATCTCGCTCAGGCAGGCGGCCGACGCCGCAGCCAACACGATCGTCAAGGCGCTGTGGGGAGACGAGAACGTCTCCGACGCTGCTCGCGCCCTTGTCCTCGTGCGGCTCTACGACCGCATGGACGAGGATGCGCGAGAGGCCTCGCTGGGTGGATCTCGCCACAGCAAGGAGGCGCTCGCTCGCTTCAAGGGGCGGCCGCCGATGCTCGTGGTCGATCCGACCGACGAGGACGTCAAGCGGTCGATCGCGCTCCTGCGCGTCTTCGAGGACCTGAACTCGCTGGGACGGTGGAGCGCGATCAACACGCTGATCCTCGTCGGCCTCGACGTCTCGAGGAAGTTCAAGTGAGCGAGGACTGGTTCTGTGTCAAGAAGCCTCGCGGCCTGTGGCGTGAGATGCCGGAGACGGCCTCGCGCACCAAGGCGGGCGCGAAGAGGCGCCTCCTTGCTCTCCATCCAGGGCGCACCTGGGACGACATGGTCAAGCGCGGCTACGAGTTCGCGCGGATCAACGTCCGCGTCGTCTACGAGCCGCGCGACGACGAGTTCGGCAGCCTTCCGTGCGGCGGGAAGAAGGCCAACGGCTGCAAGCAGCACGGGTATCCGCTGAAGAAGGGCGTGAAGGCCAAGTCGTGACCGATGAGTCTTGGGAAGAGAGGGTGCGTCTTCGACGCCTTCAGATCGATCGGCTCGGCCTGATCTATGACAGCGAGACGCTGGGTCCAAAAGAACCGCAGGGCTGCGAGAACATCAGCGAGTGCGGCGCCTACATGTGCGAGCTTGGCGCCGGCCACGCCGACTCGCTACACAAGAGCCTGAGCACCGGAGGGTCCTGGGAGACAGGCGAGCCGGTAGTCCACTCCTCCGAGAGGGTCGCCATGAACGTCGAAGACTGGATCCAGGTCGACGAGGACGAGAAGGAGATCCGCCTCATCCTTCCCGATGGTTGGAGGACCTCGATCCTCGCGGCCGACTCTGGGCTCGCGCTCGAGGCCAACGTCGCTCCGTCCGTCCAGCCGAACCCGCCGCTGCTGTGCCTGGTCACGGCGAAGCGCGTCGCGGTGCCGACGTGAACTGCTTCGCCTGCCTCCGAGAGATCGAAGCCAAGGTCGAGGACGGCGAGATCGTCTCGACGAGCGACGCCGCGATCTTCATGTCGCACGGCAACTACGGCTCGACCGTCCTCGACATGGAGGACGCGACCGTGGAGGTCCTGATCTGCGACGCGTGCCTCGTGAGCCGAAGGCAGCACGTTCGAGCTCACGTCAAGCACCAGAAGTACGAGCGGACCGAAGCCAACGTGACAGAGATCATCCCCGACACGCTGCCGAGCAACTCACGACTGACGGATGTGCAACGCGACGCATGAAGTGCGACAAGGAGTGGATCGACAGACGAAGCAAGATTGCGCGGCGTTGCGTCAGGACGCTCGACCACAATGGGCGTTGCTACTCAAGGACCGCCAAGGGCGGCAGGCCTCTGTCGATCAAGCCTGGAGACCGCTTCGGTCATGTGGTCGTCGTTAGCGTCGGCGATCTCTTCGGGCCTTCGTCAAAGCCGCGTCAACGGCGATACATGTGTCGGCTGCTATGCGGCCATGTTGTTCCGCTGAGGTGGACTGACGCCAAAAAAGGCGCACAGAAGGCGTGCGGAGAATGTACTTCTGGCGGCTTCTATTCAAGTGAGGAGACGGTTTCTAGGACATACTTCAAGTCGTACAAGAGCGGTGCGTTGATCCGCGACATACCGTTCGACCTGACGGAAGAGCAGTTCTTCGCCAAGACAAAACGTCCGTGCGCCTACTGCGGCGACGAGCCGTCTAGGGCGATGTTCAGTCATCAAAAGGCTAAGCGAGGCAGCAAGATCCTCCGCAATGGCCTGGATCGCGTGAACAACGAACTTGGGTATACGGACACAAACACAGTTCCTTGCTGCTGGCTATGCAATCACATGAAGGGCACGATGACGTCAGTCGAGTTTATCGGCAGGTGTCGTGCTGTTTCTTCATTCAGGAGAGACGCGTGAAGTTCTACATACCATCATGGAACGGCGATTTTCGATTCGAGACCGTCAAACCAGGCGAGAGCTGCCGGCTCACCGTCGTGAACCCGACGCCGAACGAGAAGCTCCTCCTCGGCCGCTTCCTCAAGAAGCTCGTCAAGAAGAAGATCCTCGAGAAGGGGGTCGAGGTCCCCGAGACCGAGCTTCTGATCCCGGCGTCGATCGGAACGGTCGCGCCGCTCCTCGTGAAGGAAGCTCGCCCGAAGAAGACCACGATCACGGCGGTCCGCTACGAGAACGGCCGTCTCGAGATCGTCGAGGGGATCGACAAGACCGTCGTCGAGCTCGGCGAACGGATCGACGCGGCGGAGAAGGGCTCTACCGTGATCGAGGCCGGCTCGGGCGGCTCCGCTGGCGGTGATGCCAAGCTAGAGACCGGCGTCGTCGCAGCCGACGTTCAGAAGGTCGACGCCGTGAAGGAGCCCGAGGAGAAGCCGAAGGCGGCCGCCACGGTGAAGCG
>JACCDG010495933.1_pt1 | contig 70102 bp, 68 predicted proteins | sample 7442471 | NCBI WGS metagenome assembly JACCDG01 (sample SAMN15323444, study PRJNA562643) | freshwater metagenome | isolation source: river surface water | place: USA:Blue River Watershed | collected 2017-08-17 | reverse complement strand
TAAAAAGCGGCGTGACGGTCCAAGAAGTAGAAAACAAACCCAAAGTGTTTTTCTAGTCTTGATCGGGATCGCGTTTTAAATACAGAAACGCGGCCACAGTCATCGAAAGCGTTGAAAAGAAAACAAACCAGGCCAACCAAGGAGTTTCTTGATCGGGCAGTTCTCTCGGACTGGGATAGAGGCCGGGCCGAGCGAGTGTCTTTGGCGTAAAAGGTTCGGAGACCGTCGTTTCCCGGACGTGGTTTGAATGGCTTGCGATGTGCCGGCTCTGTTTGCCGCGCGGTTGTTTGAAATCGGTTTGAGCATTTTCCCAGGAAGAAGTTTTTTTGTAAGCTCCTGGCATGATTGTACCCACCTTCGGGGCTGGTACACCGTCCACTGCAGTTGCGAAACTGAACCCGCCGTCTGTAACCGAGTTAGTTGGGGAGCTCGATGTGTCCCCTATCAAGTCGGTAGGGAGCGCATTGGATTTTGCGAGCGCGCCTAAAATCGAAGCTTCGACTGCAGTGGGTTGATTCTTGTCAGCTAAACTGTTCAGAGGTTCTGGAGACTCGGCCGTCGCCACGCCTGTTCCTGGCAGAGCGAAGACATTCCAACTCGCGATTAGTTCAGATTCTGTTTTTGGAACGGCTTCCTCGGTCGGTATTGGATCTAATGCAGAGGCCTGTTTTTCTGCGGCCATGGCGACCGTGTTGATCGGTGCCGGTTTGGAAACGACTGCAGCAAGTTTCTGATCTGCCTTCGCCAACGCAGCACTCAGCGAGGGCTCCGCGGTCAGCAGAGGGCTGACTTCGCGCAAGATCTTCGCCGCGATAGCAGGACTGACTTCGCGGCTCAGAATTTTCTGTTGCAACGCTTGGCGAACTGCCTCGATATTTTCTTTGGGGGTTGCCGAGACCTTAAAAACCTCGTCATTTTGGGGTCCGGAGTCCGATACTCCAGTCGTTCGGTGTCCGCTTAGCGAAAACCCGGAGGATGCGGTTCCCACTGAGTCGCTACCACTTCCCATGCTGGGTCCAATCGAAACTTGTCGGGACTCTGGAGCTTTATCGTCGCTGCGGGGCTCGTTTTCAGGTTTGGGTTGCTCAGGGGTCGCGGCCAGTTTGAGTTTGGATCGAATCTCGTCTCGGCTCTGGTCCATACTTTTGAGTGTCTCCAACCCATAGCCGCATATTTCTCCTCCAATGCCAAACTTCTGCCGGATCGCCGCAGTGTCAGGCTCCTCCGTTTCGGGTTCAGGTTTTGGAGGGTTGAGCTCTAGCTTGGGTTGAATTTCCCGGCCGGTGTATTTACACGAATCGCGAATTTGTTCACGCTCTGCTACCGCCGACAAGGCGACGTTGGTGGCCCGATCGGGGCTGTACCCAGTGTCCACTAGTTTCTGGGCCACGGCCAGCGCGGCGTCGGTCGCGATCTGGGGGTGTTTTTGTGCAGCCGAATAATCCACGCTGCCGTTGTCTCGGGTAAAAAGCGAAAGGCGTCCCAAGACTTCTTGGTACGCAAGCTTTGAAATTTCTTCTTGAGTGAGGGCAGGGGCAGCGGCAAAGACCGCAGATCCTAAAAGGCACAAACTTCCCAGGAGCCAGCGCATTTAGTACCCCGATGGAATATTGGGCAACGTAGTGAAAATCTCGTTTGCTGCATTGGCACTAAAGAAATTTGGAGCACCGATAGTCGAGGCGAGCGTCGGGCTGGTGTACGAAATGGTGTTCGCACCGATGGTCGTTGCCGCGCTGGAACCAGTCGTCGAACCTGCAGCATGAGGGTTTGCACCGAGCTGTGGATTAGTTCCATAGCCGTAGCCGACAGCGTATCCATTGTTTCCCGAAACAAAGGGATTGGACGCCACTCCGGCTGGTGTGAAAGAAGGAGCTGTTCCACCAGCGCTTCCGTTTTGTCCAGGCATGGTATTGGGAATCAAAATAGTAGGAACATTGGCTTGAACGCCGCGAGCCAGCGCTTGCCCTGCGGCAAAGTACATCGGCATCGTCGCTGCGTTCACCGGAAGACCTGCGGCCTGTAATTGGTCACCGACGCAATTCACCACGCCTGCACCCTGCGATTGCCGCCAAGCTTGTGCGTCTGGACGATTGGCGTATTGGCCGTTGTCGATAGATCGGAACTCGAGTTCAAAATTCATCACGGCTTGTTGGCAAGCGCTCATGTTGGGCTGTTGAATGGGGCCCATGGAACCTGGAATCGGTGAGTACATCGATTTTCCGACCGCCACCATATATGGGGCTGCTGATTGGCAGCACGCTTGTTGTGCATGCTGGGAAAGTGCTACGAGATTTTGAAGCGACTGTGCACCTGGGGGAGTCGCCGCCTGAGGCGGTTTCTGGTTCTTGTTCCCGGAGCAGGCAGCTACCGCAAACACCAAGAACGTAACCATTCCCTGTTTAAAACTGCGTTTCATCGCATACCTCGATTACCCCTTGGTAGTGCAATTCAGGAACCAGGTTTGGGCGGGTTGGGGTGGGGGTTAAGTACTCTGAAAACCAGGGGAAACGAACTTTTACCTACTTGCCTACTTGGTGGTCAGGTGTGAGGGTATCAGTCAAAACCCGCCCCTGGTGGAAAATGCAGCCTGGCAATCAGTACTTACACACAGCAGGTTTTAGACACCTCAAAGTATGCCTGAAGTGTTCACTTGCGCGACGCTAGGTAAACCAGCCCTGCAAGTGCGGCCAGAGCCGCCGTGATGCCCAGATGGCTATACTTTGCCCACGGGCTTTTATGGGAAGCTTCTTCGAGCGCTAGTTCCAGTTCATCCGCATGAAAATCCGTTCCATAAACGTGCTTTGCAACCCTCAGTTCGGGGGTCAGAACCACCACCAAGTTAGGGTGCGAAAATCCCCCGTCGTCCATCCGGGCCACCTGAAAATCCAGTGTGTCCAGAACGGCTTTAACCGTCTCGGGCTTTCCGTAGGCCATTTGCCAGTCGGCGGGTAAACCGACTTTCTTTCGAAGTGCTGAAAGAGTCGCTGGCCCATCCGAAGGATCAAAACTCAAACTCAGCACATTGAACTCAAACCCTTTCTTCTTAAGTGCATCGGTTGCTTTGAGTAGTCCACGAGTGATGGGAGTGCAGGTGTGTGGGCAGGTGGCAAATATCGGGCTCAGGATAAGCGGTTTTCCTTTGAGAGAAACCAGCGACAAAGTTTTCCCAGTGTCCGTTTGAAGATCTACTAGAGGTAGCGGAGCGCCCACAGTTTTATCGGGCGTAGCGAAAAGGACTAGGGGGAGTGTGCACAGAATAAAAGCGATACGCATAGCTCATATTCGTGGCACGCGCGCCGGTGCGCGTCAATAGAAGTGGATTTACCACGGTGCGCCGTATCGACGTGTTGACGGGAGCAGGACACGAGTCAACCATATTGCCGACAGGGGGAATTCGACTATGGGTGGGATGAAAACTGCAGGCCTTTGGGCTCTGGCTTTGGTGCACTTTTTCGCGGCTTCAGTTTTTGCCGGTCCCAAGTTCAAAGCCGATCTCGAACTCATTATCCCTTCTGGGCAGACCACTACAGTCAACGCAAACGACTACCTCGTTGCCCCAGGGCCCTGGGTTTTGGATTGGGCGATAGTAAAAGTACCTACTCCGCCAAGCTGGATTTCCGTCGATAGAAGCACCGGAGTCCTTACAATCAATGCTCCTGCCAACTCGAATGGCACGTTCAACTTTCAGCTCTCTGTCGTCACTGTGCCTCCGGTTGATGGTGGAGACATTGGACGATTTACGATCAAACTCGTCACGTTGCCTGTGTGGAAAGTAGCTGAAGTGGACCTGGGAAAAATTCCCGAGGGAACTTCATGGACTTTTGATCTCAACCCGCTGGTCAATGATCCCTCGGGGAGCCCCATTGCTTCGTTTTCGTTAAATGATCCCAGCGCAAAGTTTCCCAGTATCGCTAACGGAGGTTGGATTGATACCAGCCAGCTTTCCAAAGGACTGCTGAGCGGGACACCTTCGCGTAAAGATGTGGCAAACTTTGCTGGCTTTGATTTTGTGGCCCATACCGTCAGTGGTGGAAGCAAAGCCATCCCAGGAAAAGGAGCGGTGTCTCTGGTTTTCAAGGGGCCAAAATGGACTGCAAATCCCATTACGCTTCCTGAAGCGCCCCAAAATGCCGATTACCGCCAGGTGCTTTCGAGTAGCACGTACCTCAACTACACCGAAGCGGCTCCACTGAGTTTCACCATCCTGGCCGGTGGGACTAATCGGAACTGGCTCTCTGTATCAGCGGATGGGACAGGGACACTGACAGGCAAACCCTTGCAGCAAAATGCGGGTGTAGTCAGTTTTCAAGTGCGCGTTAGTGCGACTCATGACGGCACTGTTTATTCGGACACCGCCACTTTTCAGACAAACGTCAAACTCACTCCGCCCTCCTGGTTGCACGATCCCATAGTTTTGCCGGATGCATTTGCCGGAGTTACCTATCCCGCACAGGACTTGAAAAAAGAATTAAACATTCCGTTTGGAAACCAAGTCCAGATAAGTTTTGCCTCGGGTACAGACGCCAAATGGGCCTCCCTCTCTCCAGCGGGCAGCTTTTCTGGGATACCTGCCCTTGCTCATCTAGGGGCAAATCAATGGCGCGTGCAGGTGAGTGACGGCCAAAACGTGGTTTCAGCGGTGGTGCAAGTCAACGTCATCAAACGCCCACCGAGCTGGCTGAAAAATCCGATCGTCTTGCCCAGCGGTTTTGCCAACATCGCCTATGGACCACAGAGTCTCAAACCCTTTGCAAATGATCCTGACAACGCATCGCTGAGTTTTACTTTGGTTGCTGGCAGCGGCCCAAGCTGGGGCACGTTGACTCCGTCGGGAGAGTTCAAGGGCAACCCCGGTTTACTCAATACGGGGTTAAATGAATGGACCGTGTTAGTTTCTAACGGAACCGCTGAAGCCTCGGCCAAGCTTCAAGTCACCATCGACAAACGGCCTCCCGTGATCCAAAGCCCGATTGTTCTACCCAACGCAACCGCTCAGCAACCGTACCCCGAGCAAGATATCAGCTCCAAAGCCTCGGATCCCGATGGGGTTTCGCTAGCGTTTACACTGGTGCCGGGCAGTGGGCCCGCGTGGGGTCAGCTTTCTTCGACTGGAAAGTTCAGTGGAACGCCCCCACGGACGGCTTTAGGACCAAATGCGTGGACAGTTCAGGTTTCCAACGGCACTCACATCGCGACGGCGACTCTGCGGCTAAATGTTGTCGATGCGCCTCCAGTTTGGGCGACGGAAGTGATCGTCCTGCCTGACGCCACCGCGGGACTGCCGTACCCAGCTCAAGATATTAGCAATCAAGCTACTTCTCCGAGCGGAGCGTCTCTGAGTTTCTCTCTGGAACCAGGCTCTGGGCCGGCGTGGGCGCGTATGACTTCCGCAGGAGTTTTTTCGGGGACTCCCCTGGTTGCGAATGTGGGTCCAAACGAATGGACTGCGAATGTCACCGACGGGACCAATATAGTTCCGGTCACCATCCGTCTTAATGTTCTCAAAAGGCCGCCCGCTTGGACTCAAAATCCGATTATTCTCCCAGACGCCTACGCGGCCACCACTTATCCGCTCACGGACATCTCTCAATACGCGACCGATCCCGATGGAGTGCGGCTCACGTTCAGCATCGTGCCGGGCACTGGAAAACCGTGGGGACGCGTAACTCCAGACGGAAAATTTACGGGCACCTCGTCGCCTTCTGACCTAGGTCTCAATGCCTGGGAAGTCGAAGTTTCCAACGGTCACACAACCGCGCGAACCACGCTCCAAGTGACTTTGATCAATGGGCCTCCGGTTTGGGCTAACAACCCGTTGATTTTGCCCGATGCTTACACGGGTCTGCCCTATGGGCCACAGGACATCAGTAAGCAAGCTAGCTCTCCTTCGGGGCTTTCGCTGAGTTTTCGCATTATTCCAGGAACGGGTCCTGGATGGGGGACACTGACTTCGGATGGGAAGTTTTCGGGCACACCCAGTCGCGCAGATGTGGGATTGAATAAATGGAATGTCGAGGTCTCCGACGGAAGCAACGTGGCCTTAGCGGAAATGCGGGTCACCGTGATCAAACGCCCGCCTGTTTGGAACCCCAAACCCGTCGTGTTGCCTAATGCGACCGTTGCCAAAAACTACGACCAAGATTTGGCCCCGTTTGTCACGGATCCCGATCCAGGGGGAACGTTAACTTTCATGCAGACGACGACTTCGCCCTGGGTCTTTGTCACCGCCTCCGGAAAACTGGTTGGCACTCCCAGCCAGAGCGATCTGGGGATGAACAGTCTCACGGTTCGTGCGACTACCCAAGAAGGCGCTTTTGCGGATGTCGAAGTAAGGATCCAAGTGGTTCCAGCGGGCAAGCCCCCGTATTGGAAAAACCCCATGCTCAACTTGGGGGACGCCACCGTTGGGCAGGCTTTTTCCTTTGATCTCAATCCGCATGTAGTTGTCCCCAGTGGCTTGCCTCCTCATTTTCGAAAAGCTTCGGCGGCGCCGGGTTGGATCCTGGTGTCGGACGACGGGCAGGTCAGCGGCACCCCGCAGGATTCGGACTTGGGCTCTTACACCACCGTGTTCGAGGTTTCAGACGATTTAGCCGTGTGGGTAGCGGTAGATGCGTATGGCCTAGTAAAACAAAAAATATCCAAACCCCCGACGATAGAAGATCCGATACGTATTACTACGATTGTAAACAAACCCATCGCGGGGACCCTAGCCGACAAGGTGAGCGGCGAGGCGCCTCTTACCATTACAAAAGAAAGTGGGGATGGATGGTTGACTATCGCCGCCGATGGGGCGCTTAGCGGCACTCCCACGACCATCAAAGAGTATTATTTCAGTGTAAAAGTGGCCAACTCGGCAGGGAGCGCCACGGCGACTCTTATTGTGAATGTAGTGCCCGATGCGCCCACGGAGCAAGAAGACACAGTGGACATCGACACTCCAATCGACGGCGCTCGTGTGGACAATCTCTGGGTGGTGAACAACGCGCAAGATCCCTGTTCGGGAGAACACTGTATCATTGTCGAGTTGAGGGAAAACATAGATGCGTATTTCGACGAACTAGCACGCGCAAAAGTGCACCATTATGGCGTCTTCCTGGCCGCGGATGCTTGCACGTACCGCAATCCTATAGCCGATTCGAGGGGGGAGGTCCTGCTCAAGTGGGATGATCCGTACTGGCTAAAGAGCTTCAATAACCGCATTAGCAGAGCAGTGGGGGGATCTGCTTATAGCTCTCCGCTCGTCGCTAACTGGTTGTTTTTGTATTCCACTCTCAGCAAAGCCCCCGCACCCTATTTTGAAAAGAAAGTTCCCATGGAAGTGCTTTATGTGACCGACGAGCCCGATCACTTTAGCTCGTATGCATGGCCCCAGATAAGTGGCTGGATTCCCGCGGACTACTTGGCTTACTACCAGTCCACGCACCGGAAAGAACAAAAGCCGCTACGTACGAGTGCACTTGCGACGGGGTGGACTTCCTATTCGACGATCGTGAACGGGACCAAGGGTAAGTACTACCGATACGGAACGGCTAATGTTCGTTCGGCCCTGCGAGACTATGCAAAAGAAGTGATATTCCGTGCAGTGGTCGCTGGGCAACCTCCGGTCAAACTGAGCAAAAAACCCGATCCTGCCACGATAGAGGTAAAGCTTGCAGGCGCTTTATTACCATCGACTCAGTGGAAGTATGACGCCGCCAAGAACGAGATCGAAGTTCTGTGGCATCTGATCGATATGGCCGCTCTCAAGGCTGGAGATAAACTGAGCGTACACTATAAGGTTCTTTAGGCGCCTTGCTTAGCGGAGCGCGACCAAGGAAAAAACGTCCAGCCTTGAGATGGAAACCCAACCATTTCTTGGCGTTCGGGGTCCCACAGCTTTAGTTGCAAGCAACGGCGAATATCTGTCGTCGACAGCGTAGTTCGGATGGGATGTCTTAACTCAGGGATCGCGGCCATTGCCTCGGGCAAGCGGTAAAAGGGAATGTGTGCGTTTAGATGGTGCACGTGGTGGTAACCGATATTCCCCGTAAACCAATGCATCAAAGGGCTACCGTCCATAAAGCTCGAAGATTTGAGGGCTGCAAAAGTGTAAGTCCATTCTTGGCGGGGCTTGAGCTGCACGCCAGGAAAATTGTGCTGGATATAAAAGAGATAAGCCCCCAATGCACAGGCGATAAAAAGGGGTAAAAAGAAAGAAAAGAAACTAACCTGCCATCCAAAAAAATACGTCAAACCAATCAAGAGCGCAAAATGCACACCCAACGCGATACCCGAATCAAAATGGCGTTTAGGATCTGTGATGAGAGATTTCGTACACATTCCCAAAATGAAAATAAAAAAGTAGCCGAACACGATCGTTAGTGGGTGCCTGGCCAATCTATAAAGCAGTTTTTCGTGCCACTTAGCCTCAGCGTACTGCTTTACAGTAAACACGGGATAAGATCCGATGCTAGCCGTGGCGATTTGTGCATTGTGCTGATGGTGGTAGTTGTGGGAGCGTTTCCAAACATTCGGCGGATTCAAAATTAAAACACCGTAAACCCAAAGTATCCATTTTGCGGGCTGCGACCCCCTAAACAGCGCGCCATGCAGGTAGTCGTGATAAAAAATAAAGACTCGTACAATCACTAGGCCCATGATCGCGCTAAAGACGGCGCGGAGCCATAGGGGCCCCTGGAGAGTTCCCACGAGGGTGAGCGTCAAAACCGCAAAAGTGGAAAGCAGGTAAGACCAGCTTTTTTGGCGGTCTTCCACCGTGAAGGGGCGTGTTTCGCGGGCGAGTGTTTGTAAGTCTCTCATTACGAAAACATCCTACTCTAAGTTTCTAAAAAACGCCCCCGCTCTCGGAGCTCCCCACCCAGAAAGAGTCGACGGGCTGCGTGGCGTTGAATTTTACCGCTAGAGGTGAGTGGGATGGTGTTGGGTTCAATCAAGCTGATAGCATAAGGTGCTACCCCATGAGCTTCCATTATGGCCGCCCGAATGGCTTGAGCAACCTCGTTTACATCGATTTCTTTAGACTTGCGTTCGATCTCCTGAACAACGACGAGTTTATCCTCTTCGTTCTGGTTGATCGCAAAAGCAGCCCCCGCCCCTGATTTCAGACTCAGGTGGCTGTTTTCCATAGTGAGCTCGATGTCTTGCGGGTAGAGGTTTCGCCCGTGAATAATCAACAGGTCTTTGATTCGACCCGTGACAAAAAGCTCCTCGTCCAAAATAAAGCCGAGATCGCCCGTTCGCAGATAAGACGCTTGGGTGGTGTCCCCTGCAATTTTCGCATGGAAGTGGCTCTGAGTATCTTCCGGGCGCTGCCAGTATCCTTGGGCGACGCTCGGACCAGAAAACCAGATTTCCCCCACTTTTCCTTCGGGGCAGGCCTCGAGCGTCAAGGGATGGACGATGCGGACCAGGTGTTTTGGCACCTCGGTTCCACAACCGACAAGCCGTCGTGTGGCTCGATCGCTGTGGGCGGGGTGGGCTGCGACCCCTTCATCTTCGAGGCGCTTTCCATCTATCGACTCAAAAAGCGGGCCAGCAAGTTTCTTGCCGCCGGAGACCATGAGTGTAGCTTCGGCTAAACCGTAGCAAGGGTAGAAACTTTCCTTTCGAAATCCACAACGAGCAAACCGTTCGCTAAATCGCTCTATCATTTCAGCTCGAATGGGTTCGGCGCCACAAAAAGCCAGTTCCAGCGAGCTGAGATCGATTTCGGTCATCTGCTCATCAGAAATACGTCGTGTACAGAGTTCGTAAGCGAAATTGGGGCCGCCCGAGATGGTCGCTCGATATCGTGAAATCGTCTGAAGCCATCGGTAAGGACGTTGTAAGAAAGTAAACGGGGAGAACAAAATCACCGGAAAACCAGAATAAGCGGGACCTAAGACGCCGCCGATCAATCCCATGTCATGATAGGGAGGGAGCCAAACAACCCCTCGACTGTCAGCATGCATTCCAAACCGGGCAGCAATGGCCTCCAGGTTTGCCATAAGGTTGCTATGACTCAACATCACGCCTTTGGGATCAGAAGTAGAGCCCGAAGTGTATTGGAGAAACGCCAATTCTGTTTCTTTAGGAAAGTCCCAACCCGAGCTATCCGCCTCATTCGAGAGAGTATCGGTTTCGACCCAGAGCAAGGGAGCGAGCAAGGTGTTATCGGCGATAGCCGGTCGCATTCCATCCATGGTCTGTTTACCGGTAAGGGCGGCAGCAGGAGTGGCGCTCTGCACAATCGAATTGAGGCGATCGAGTTTTTGATTAAAGCGGGGAGGGTAAACTGGGACTGCGACCATCGAGGCGTACAGACACCCTAAAAAGGACGAAATATAGTCAAGCCCCGGCGGGTGGTTGATCAAAACACGGCTGCCAGGGCGAATGCTTTCGCGCAAAAAAGCCGCTATTTGGGTCGCCTTTCGATCGAGCTGACCGTAGGTCATCGGGACTTCGTCCTTAGCCCCATCTCGCAAAAAGATATAAGCCGTTTTATCCGGTGTGGACTGGGCTCGGGCGCGGAGTAACTCGACAAACGTAGATGCTTTAGGGACGGTGCTCACTCTTTGTTCCCCCGAAGCAAATCAAAGAGATGCCTTTAGGCATTCCCACGCTGTTCCCGAATAACGGTTTCAATGTCGCCCACGGTCTGCAGTCGAGCGAGTTTTTCGTCAGGAATAGAAACATCGAGCTCATCTTCAATCACTCCGATAATTTCCATCATCGAAACGGAATCAATCCCCAGAGCGGTGATTCTAGAGTCGCGGGTGAATTCGGGAAGCGTTTTCCCTTTTTCCACCTGACGAGCGATTTGGTTGAACATTGCAAGGACGTCTACTTCTGTCATTTTACTTCCTTATTTATCCAAACGTCTTAGTGAGAACTGGTGCAAAGACTGCCAGTTGTTCTCAAAAGCCTTGATACAGGTAGAGAGATACCGATCGTAGTCCTGGAAAACTTCTTTGCCCCATTTTTCCAAAATAACTTTTTCATTTTTGCGAAGCCTATCCCGCCAGTGCCAGCACGTCATCCGGTAGTCGAAACGGCGCGAATGCATTTCCACCACTTCGTAGTACGGGATAGCCGCGACAATCAGGTCTTCCACTCGGGGAGTCACCGCATTAGGGAAAATCACATAAGTCGCATGGCGCAGATCATCGAGATCCGATTTAGAGCGGGGCACTCCGCAACGCGTGATCGCTTGAAGCGCAAAATAAGTTCCTGGCTTGGACCAAGAGTGCGCTCTTCGGAAATAGTCACGGTATAAGTCCACAGCTTTTCCGGCACGCGCATCCTCAGGGCTAACGATATGCTCCATCATGCAGATGGACATAATCGCATCAAATTTTTTAGGCGCTTGATAGTGCAGGTAGTTTTCACAAGTAGCCGTAACGTTAGGAAGGTGCTTTGTTCTCTCTACACACTTTTTGTGTTGTTCGGCGCTTAAAGTAAAACCGTGCACATCCGGTACTTTAGTCACCGTTGCCTGGTATTCGATATTGGCGCCCCAGCCGCAACCAATATCAAGCACGCTTTCGGTATGAGGGCCGATATGGGCCATTTCTGCCAAGAACCTGAGTTTGTTGTCTTGGGCAGCTTCAAAATTATCAGAGTATTTTTCGCGGTCTTTGAACAACGCGCAGGTGTAATTCATCCGTTCGTCCAGCCAGAGCTGGAAAAACTCGTTGCTCACACCGTAAGAAACTTCGACGTCGGACTGTGACGAACCCATAGAATGCCTCGTTTGAGTAAATCGTAAAGAATAACTAGGTACCAAATGCACAGGCAGTATGGTAGCAAAAATAGCGTTGAGACGAGTTCTGCAGAAATTAGACAAAGGTCCGAAAACACACTGATTAGGAGATTGGAAGTGGATACCCATTCACCCGAGCCCCAAGCGAGCTCGACTGTTCGCCCGCCTGCTGGGGAGATCGAACAGCTGAGCAATTTGGCTGTTCAGCTGACCAATCGAGAATATCTCATCAATCAACATTGCGCGTCATTAGGGGTGAGTGGGGCGGATATTTTTGCTAAGGCGCGCGTCTATTCCGATACCGTGCACCGTTTGCGCAAGACGGGGGTCATGCAGTACGGCGTGCCCATTGAGTCGAAGCCGGGTCCGACGGTGACGATGGAGTTCTTTGGCGAAAAGCGAACCATGATTATGTTCGCTAGCAATGATTATCTAAATCTTTCTACGGATCCCCGCGTGCATGAGGCCATCACCAAAACGATGCGCGATTATGGCGTTGGAGCCGGCAGCTCGAGGGTAGGGACAGGGTTTTCCTATATCCACAAACAGCTCGAGGAAAAGCTCGCCCATAGCTTTGGGAAGGAAGCCGCCATTCTGTTTCCCACTGGGTTTGATGCGATTTCGGCGTCCCCCTTGACTCTTCTTACCCCACAGGACCGGGTGATTATTGATGGGGCTTCTCACGCAGCCATCTTAGAGGGCGCTCATTTGAGTGGTGCAACGGTCCGCGTCTTTGCCCACAATGACCCCGAACGTCTCGAGGACGGGTTGCGGCGCTCGCGGGAAAAGGCTCCGGAATCTGGCATCCTGGTCATCGTCGAAGGCGCGTACAGCATGGATGGGGATATCGCGCGCTTGCCTGAGATCGTGGCGGCCTGCAAGAAATACGGCGCTCGGCTCTTGATCGACGAGGCCCATTCGATTGGCGTTCATGGAAGCCACGGCCACGGGGTGTGTGAGCATTTCGGCTTGGCCAAGGACGTCGATCTCATCGGGGGCACATTTAGCAAGTCTTTGGGGGCGACGGGCGGATTTATAGCCGCAGATAGGGACGTGATTACGTACCTCAATTTCATTTCTCGCAAGATTGTATTCTCGGCGGCTCTTCCTCCAATTTTGGTGGCCGGTGTGAGCGCGGCCCTGGATATCATGGAGTCCGATCCCGGGCTGCGGGAGCGGCTTTGGGAAAATGTGCGCTACCTTGCTAAAGGAATGAAAGAAATAGGCGCTCACGTCACTGGAACCGAGACGGCCTCTGTTCCCATTTTGATTGGCAACGACGGTGTGATGTTTGGCTTCACCCAAGACTTGATTCGGGAGGGAATATTCACTTTCCCTGCAGTTTACCCAACGGTACCCAAAGGGCGTTCGACCTTCCGCTTAGCTTTGCAAACCAACCATAAGCGGCAGGATCTGGATCATACGATTGAAGTCTTTAGCCGCCTCCTGCGCAAGTACGGAGTCGTGGGAAACAGTCACTGAGTATGGCTGTTTTCTCGCTCTTTCTTTTATTGGCAGCCGTCGCATACCTGGTTGGGGGTGCGTTTCTTTTTTTTCAGCAGCGCAAACTCCAGTACGGCCCTACGCACAAAGATGCTGCGGCTCGGGGGAATAAATTTTTCAAAGCGTGGAGACCGGCTCAGGAGTTTTTGGGCTACGCCCGTTTAGTCCCTCACGCCCGCCAGGTAGTGCTTTTTTTTCACGGGAGTCGTGGAGAAGCACTGGACCGATCTTGGGTCGGTGAACTGGTGTCCGAGGACGATTCTCTGATTTTAGTGGAATACCCAGGCTTTGGGGCTCGTTCGGGTAAGATTTCTGAGGCGGCCATATTGGCGGATGCCGACCGGGTATTCATTGCCGCCCAGGAATTGGCCTGTGGTGCCCGCTTGGTGGTAGTGGGAGAAGGTTTGGGAGCGGCAGTGGCCTCTTACCTCGCTTCAAAACACAAGGTCGACCGGCTTGCTCTGATTTCTCCCTTTTCCCCAGATGAGGTGGCGTCAAAACGATACCGAATCTACCCTGTAAAATGGTTAATGAAGGATCGGTACCCAACGTTGAAGTTTCTTCAGTCCGCCACTGCGCCCTTGCATATTGTCCATGGCACCCTGGATGAATCAGCTCCTTTGGAGCAGGGGAGAGCGATTTTTCAGTCCTATCCCGGCGTGCAAAAGCGCCTGGAAGAAGTTCCTGGTTTTGGTCATTCAAATTTGGACCATGCGCTTCTTCATTCTCCGTTCACTTCTCAGTTTCGTCGCTTCCTCACTGAATAAACGTCTCAAAAACGAAACATTTTGCCGCAGTTTTGCCCGGGAAAACTTGGCATCGTATTTGCTCTATAACAAAGACAAGAGGAGATGGACTTGAACAAAGTCACTCGAATCAGTTTTGAAATAACCACAGGTGCTGACCCACTAAATCGCCTGTCTCAATATCCCCTGTTACTTCCCGCCTTTTAGAGAGGCAGGCCGCACCGCCTGCCTCTTTAACAGCCTTCCTTCAGCAAGACTTCATGCTGTTTACGGTACGATATCGTAATTGCGATACTCCCCGATCCGATAGGGAAACACGCTTTCCCAAATCAGGGTCAAAGCGTTTTTGATTTCGTTCCTGTCCCACTTGCGCGAATGCTGTTGGGGATCAAACTGGGGGCAGAGTGCGATGCGCTTTGCCAAAACGGCCGGATGGCTTTCTTTGAACTTACGTAGGCCCACATGTCGGTGCAGCTGAACCGGGTTTCCGGCGGTCGGTGGTGGGCTGCCCCACCACTGAGCCATTTCCGAGGACTTTGCCTCTAACGAAGCTGGTGTTCGTACGTAGCCGTAGTGAAAAACTCGGGCGTTGGCGCGCAATACCTGTAGCCGCTGGCCGTTTCTGCGAAACCCTTGCGCGTCGCGAAAGGCTTGGATGCCTCGGTGGTTTTTGAATAGCCTCACTTCACGGCGGTACCAATTTCTACCGCGGATTTCGTATTCAAAACTTCCATAAAAGTGCTTCCAGTCAAAAACCAACCCGTCCACATCCGAGCGTAAACTCGCTTTTTCGATAGCCGCCCGGATGGCAGGGTAGTCCAATTCGTGCAGGGCCTCATCTGCCTGAAGATAGAGGCACCATTGCCCCTGACATTTTTGAAGTGCAAGGTCGGTTTGGTGCTTGAGCTGAAAGCCGCCCGATTGGCCTTCGCGTGCCCATTGCGTTTCCATGACACGAACTTTGGGAGACTCTTTTTCTAGAACTGCGCAAAGGTCTCTAGTGTCATCTTGGGAGTCTCCGCAGGAAATAATAAATTCATCGCAAAGAGGGAGTGCGGAGCGAACTGATTCCAAAAATGGATAGTGGAGTCGATTTGCATTGCGCACAATGGTGAAACCACTTACTTGAACCAATCCGCCTCCTCGCTAGACGTTGAAACGAAAAGTCATGACATCGCCAGGAGCAACGACGTATTCCTTGCCCTCTTGGCGAAGCAGTCCGGCTTCTTTGACTTTGAGCTCGCTGCCCAGGCGAACCAGATCATCGCTTTTATAGGTTTCGGCGCAAATGAATCCGCGTTCGAAGTCGGTATGAATGACACCTGCTGCCTGTGGCGCTTTCATGCCTTTGTGGATCGTCCAGGCACGAGTCTCTTTTACGCCCGCAGTGTAGTAGGTGCACAAGCCCAGGAGTTCATAAGCGGTGCGAATAAAGCGGTGGAGGCCTGGTTCCTCTAGTCCCATTGCATCGAGGAACTCTTTGCGTTCCGCTTCGGGGAGCTGTGCGATTTCTGACTCCATTTGCCCATCGAGCGTCATGAAAAGTGCATTTTCCTGAGCGGCGACCGCACGGACTTTTTCGGCGTAGGCTTTGTCCTGGGGCTGAGAGCTAATGTTAGCTACATACAAAACCGGCTTTGCAGAAATTAGCATGAGCGTTTTTACGAATTCCGCATCCTTTGGTTCCAAGCTCAAAGAGCGAGCCGGCTTGCCAGCGTTCATGTGTGCTTGCAGGGTGTCTAAGATTTCCGAGTTTTTCTTCGCGTCCTTGTCCCCAGTTTTAGCTGCCCGTTTTTCTTTTTCGGCGCGCTTTTCGATGGACTGCAGGTCCGCCAAAATTAGCTCGGTATTAATGACTTCTATGTCGCGTTCCGGATCCACTGATCCATCGACGTGTACGATATCGTCGTTCACAAAACACCGCACTAAGTGCACGGTAGCGTCAGTCTCACGAATATGTTGCAGGAACTGGTTTCCCAGACCCTCGCCCTTGCTCGCTCCTTTGACAATGCCCGCGATGTCGACGATTTGCACGGTGGCGGGGACGGTGCGCTGGGTTTTTACGATCGCTGAAATCTCTTCTAACCGTCTGTCTGGAACCGTAAATATACCAACGTTGGGTTCGATGGTGCAGAATGGGTAGTTGGCCGCTTCCGCTTTTGCAGATCCGAGCGTGTTAAACAACGTCGATTTTCCGACGTTAGGGAGCCCCACAATTCCGCACTTCATTTTCTTGTTACTCCTTACGATTAATCGTGTTCATGGCCATGGCGAGTCCGAGTTTTCCGCAGAGTTCTACGCCATCCGCCGCTGCCTTGGCGAGTTCCTCATACTGGGCGCGCTCCGAGTTGGGGATGCGGGACAGCAAATGCGCGTCGGGAGGGAGGGTTTCGGAACGCCCCACTCCCAGCCGCAATCGAGCAAAGTCTGGAGTGCCCAAATGCTGAATAATGGATTTCATTCCGTTATGCCCACCAGCGCCCCCACCCAACCGCAACCGCAGTGTGCCGGAAGGGAGGTCCAGCTCGTCTAAAACTACGAGCACATGACTTAGGGGAATCTTGTAAAAAGCCACCGCGGCTGCGACAGCTTCTCCGGACAAGTTCATATAGGTTTGGGGCTTCAAAAGCAAAACCCCCGTACCTCCGAGAATATTCGAAGGGACGAGGGCGTATTCTGCTTTGAACTTTTTCTGAAACTGAGTCACTCCCCAGCGCTTGGCCAGTTCGTCCACGACCCAGAAGCCCAGGTTATGCCGCGTATCTTTGTATTTCTCGCCTGGGTTTCCGAGCCCAGCGATGAGCATCAACGAATCGGGCATACCCTAGAAGACTACTTCTTTTTCTCGCCGCCTTTATCCGCTTTCGCGTCGGCTTTGGCTCCATCGGCACCCGCTTCACCTTCAGCAGGTTTTTTCTCCGTAATAACTTCTGGAGCGGCTGCTTCAGCCAATGCCGGAGCTGCTTCTTCTTCTTTTGTGGGCGGAACGACGGTGACGAGCGTTGGGTTCGTATGGCCGACACGTTCCACACCTTCAGGAAGTGAAAGTTCGTCCAAGTGAATTGAACCCCCGATTTTCAACGCGGAAACATCGATATCAATGTGCTTGGGGATATTGGTCACAAAGCATTTCACTGGGATTTCTCGCTCGATGATGTTCATGACGCCACCATCCGCCACGCCAGCTGCTTTTCCAATAAAGTTAAGCACTACGGTGACTTCGATCTTTTTCTTGGGGTCAATTTCCAACAGATCCACATGGAGTAGGTTGCGTTTTACTGGATCAATTTGGAAGTCTTTGATCATGGCTTGTTTGCCATCCAAACCGCCACCTTGAAGGGTCAACACTTTATTGCGACCACCTTCTTCAAGGAGCAGCTTGTGAATTGGACGAGCATCTACCGTGATGCTTTGGCTCTTACCTAATCCGTAAACGACCCCAGGGAGCTTTCCCGCACGGCGAGCTTGCCGGGCCGGGCCTTTGCCGTGAGTCGTACGACTTGATACTTCTAGTGAATTGTTTTCCATGGGTCCCTTCGACTTTCTTCAATCAAAAATTGAGCTAACCGACTCGTGTTTACAAATTCGCCGGATTGTCTCGGCCAGAATCGGCGCGACCGAGAGACTTTTCACCTTTTCTATTTTTGCAATCGCCGGTGAGAGTGGGATGGTGTCCGTGCAAATAACTTCTTTTAAATCGCTGGAACGGATGCGTTCCCCAGCAGCGCCAGAGAAAACTCCGTGAGTGCAAGCGGCGCTTACCGATGCTGCGCCTCTGTCTTTCAAAACCTGAACCGCCTGAACGAGGGTCCCGGCAGTGTCTATCATATCGTCGACAATAATCGCATGCTTACCGGAAACTTCTCCGATGAGGTTCATGGCTTGGGCTTCATTTGCCCTCAGTCGGCGCTTGTCGATAATGGCAAGCGAAGTGTCCAAGCGTTTTGCGTAAGCTCGGGCGCGTTCAACGCCGCCGGCATCGGGAGAAACCACGACGCTGTTTTGCAAATCGTAGTGGTTGAGAAAGTAGTTCGTGATGACGGGTTTCGCAAACAAGTGATCGAAGGGGATATTGAAAAAACCTTGGATCTGGCCTGCGTGGAGATCCATCGAAATCACTCTGTCCACTCCAGCGGCCGTGAGCAGATCGGCAACGAGCTTTGCTGTGATGGGCACTCGAGATTGAATTTTTCGATCTTGGCGGCCATAGCCGTAATAAGGAATTACCGCCGTGATGGAGTTGGCGGACGAGCGTTTGAGGGCGTCCGTCATGATCAGAAGTTCTAGAATCGTGTCGTTCACTGGGTTGCAGGTCGGCTGAACGATAAAGGTATCGATTCCGCGAATGCTTTCTTGCACTTCTACGAAGATCTCTCCGTCCGAAAAACGGCGAATCTCAGCCCGAGAGAGGGGAACTCCCAACTCATCTGTAATCGCTCGGGCCAGGGCAGGGTTCGCCGTGCCTGAAAAGATCCTGATCTGCTCTTTTTCGGAAAACATGAGGCAGTAACACTATGCAAACAAGCGTGGGATTTCAAGCTTGATCAAGGGGTTAGCCCAGGCAGGCCGGGGTTTTGGGGAGGGCTGAAGTGAGCGGTAGTCGCTTATCGAGCTCAGTGTTGGGTGCCTGTTTCTCTTGGACTCGCCTAGGGCCCGGAAAATAGAGCGTTTTTTCCGGGTTAGTTTTTCTTCTGGGTGGGCTTGAGCATTCTAGGTTCTCTAGCGGGCTCAGCCGTTACCTGCCGCCGCATTGTTGCGAGCTCGGCCGGTATTTCGATGCGGGCTTTGGCATTGAAGCTGGATTCGGCGAGCTGTTTTGCGAGTCGCCGGCCTTCTTTTCCATCGGGCCAATAAAGCGGAAATTCTACGCTCCCGGTGAGTCCCGTCTCACCGCTGTTAAAAGGAGTTCCGAGTTTGCCCTGAATTTCCAGTCGCATTGCCTGCATTTTGAAAGGAACTTTCTGGCTATCCAGCAGAACAGAGATTTTTTTGGGGGGCGCCGTTGCCCGCAGGGTGAAGTAGCCCTCTTTGCCAAAGTAGGTCGATTTCAGTTTTTCTTCTTCGCTGAGTTGTGCGTTTGAGCTGGGCGAAGTGAAAAGGAGGAAAGCACTTTCCAAGGGGGCAGCCTCTCCGTTTGAAGGGGGGCGTAGAGGTAGCAGGCGCTCCGCCTGGGTGTTTTGTTGCACGACCAAAGTCGCCGCTCCAAACTGGCCCACCCTTGCATCCGATCCGCCGAGAAAGTTGCCGAACGCTAGCTGAACCAAATCGCGTTTTTTGAAATCGACCTGTAAGGTCTTGGGAAGGATCTGGTTTTCAAACACCATTCCCATCAGGTAGTGCCCGTTTTCAGTTCCAAACGTGATCGTTTCCTTTTCTTCACCGCGGACAAATTCTAACGTTCCTCTTCCGGGATTTTTCAATGAGCTAAAAATCTCAACTAGTGGAAGTGAGGTGGGGGCTACAGGTGCAACTGCATTGGCCTGAGCTTGGCTCAATGCGACATGGATTAGTCCAGTAAACAAAAAAAGCAGAGAGTAAGTGCGCATAGCACTTATTCTCTCACGATCTGCTCCCAGACTAAATCGAAGTCTGTATCGGAAACTTCCGTGAGCCAAACAGGAACCTCACCGCGTCGATAAATGACAACTGTGGTGCCCTTGGAGTTGCAATACCCCAAGCATCCTGTTCGTGTGGCCCAGTGGGTCGCTGCCTTGCCTTCCGCTTTGAGTTTGGACTTGAGTCGCGTGAAAAAATCGACTCCTCCAAAATCATGGCACGCGGTGCGGCCATCTGTTCGTTGGTTCGTACAGACTAGAACGTGAACTTTGCATCGTTCAGCGTGAGCTGCCGGAATCATGCTCGTTCTACCTCTTGAGACTTGTGTAAAAATCCATTCACCAGATGGTGTGTCAGTTTTTCGGCAAGGGAATTGCTTTGAAGACGATCACGCAAATTACCGAAGTCGACCTCGTCGAGTTCCTGGTCCTGGTTGAAGCAGGAGAAAACAAAACTCTCTTTTCCTGTTTTGGGATCTACATGTCGTTGCAGGCATTGCGCACAAACCTCTTTCATCATGCATTGCATGGGCGAATTGATGGAGCCGATGGCTCGGTGATTGGGGTTTAAAAAGGGCTTGAGTGAGGAATGGCGGCTAGCTTTCACGGCGGCCATCATTCGATCCGACCCAATGGCTAGGATGCGGTCTATCGAACTAAAAGAGAACATGGGCGGCTCATGAAATTCCCCTTTTGCGTAAGCGTTCATCGCTTGGACTATGTTTCCTTGAAACGCGAGGTCTTGGGGACGGTTTGTTTGGATGACCTCTCCCTCGTCGACGGACCAGACCATTTGGTCGGTACAAGCTTCAATTTCGGACTGCAGGAACAGGTCCTCTTTTCGACGGTAACCGGCAAAATACAGAACACGGCAGCCATTGGCCTTTAGGGCACGGGAGATTGAAAGCAAAACTGCGTTTCCCAGGCCGCCACCCACCAAACAAACAGTCTCGTCTTTGGGAATTTCACTCGGAGCACCGGTGGGCCCCATGACAATCACGGGTTCACCTGCGGAAAGCAAAGCGCAGAGCTTGGAGCTTGCGCCCATTTCCAAAACGATCAGACTCAAAAGATCTTTTTCCTTGTCGACCCAGGCACCTGTAAGGGCGAGTCCCTCCATGGTTAGCCGATAGCCATCCACGGCATGGGCTTCTTTTTCGTAGTTTTGCAGTCGATAAAACTGTCCTGGTTCGAACTTGCGCGCAGCGTACTTTCCTTGGACAATTACTTCGACAATGTTTGAAGTTAGACGATTTACGCGAACTACTTTGGTGAGCAGTGCCTCGTCTAGTTTTTGAACAAGATCTGAAAAAATGGCTTTAGCTGGTGTGCCGTGCTCTGCGGCGGATATGTCGGTTGCAAATAGGCGTGCGACTTCGGGGGCGCCATGTTTTGCCGAGGCCATGGCTTTGACAACATTGCCTGCGTAGTCCGGATGATTGTCCCCGTAAAAAGAAACGTATCTACCATCTTTCTCGTAAGAAAGAAAAAATGCCCGCTTTTCACCCGCCGATGCTTCTCGAAGCTGCCAACCCGATCCCGAGGGGATGAGAGTGTGTTTTTTAAAGAATTTTCCTTGGGCATCCAAGGCAAAGGTGCCAGGGTATTCTTTTTCGTAAACTGTATTTGGTTTTGTCCCAGCCGCGACAGCAATCGAACGGGCTGCCAATCGAACCGCGCTTCCATCCGACTTTTTGCAAATCAAGGCTTGTGCAGATCCGAAGGAATCTTTTTCAACTTCAACCGGTGTAAGGTGACCGATAAACCCAATCCCTTCTTCAAGTGCCTTGCGCACTTCTTCGTGATTCAGTCGATACGCGGGAGAATCTTCCAGGCTCTTTCTGTAGACAACATGCACACCGCCCCAACCGCGAAGTAAGGGAATAAAATCGGGCTTGCGCTTTTGACGTTCTGCCAATCGTCTCTCTTCCCGAATCGCCTGTGCATGCTCTAAAAAAACCGATAAAACCGACTTTTCTTCGGCGTCGCACATCTGCCAAACCGCTTCTTCGCCAACTGTTCGGGAAAGAGCTTCAAACTGCGCAAGGATCTTTTCGACTTGGACCGGGTAATACGCCAGCGTTTCAGTGGCCGTATCTAAAGCTGTTAATCCCCCACCAATGACTAGAGCTGGCAGGCGTACCTGAAGATTAGAAAGGGAGCTTTTCTTGAAGGCACCCGTGAGTTGCAAAGACATGAGAAAATCACTGGCCTTCCTCACTCCGCGGGAGAGGTTGTTTTTCATGTCGACTAAAGTCGGGCGTCCAGCGCCCGTCGCAATCGCCACGTGATCCAGACCGAGTTCCCAGGCATCTTCCAAACTAAGAGTTCCCCCAAATCGGATGCCTCCATAAAAACGCAAATTCTGTCGTCTTAAGAGTGTGAGGTAAATCAAAACTAAAAAGTTTTTATCCCAACGGACGGTGATCCCGTACTCACTCACACCGCCAAAACCCATGAGAACTCGTGTGTCCAAATCCTTGGTGAGTTCTGAGTAATTCTTGATGGGCTTGGGGAAAGTCCTTCCGGAACCGGTGAGGAGGGAATCCAACGGCTCCAGTTTCAACGCGTCGATTCCCATGACTCCAAAACCGTCGTTTGCTAAGTAGTGCGAGAGCGTGTAGCCCGCCGGTCCGAGCCCGACCACGAGGACGTTTCGGCCATTGTAGGGCAATGCAAAAGGACGCGTCTGATTCAATGGATTCAATCGCGTGAGCAATCCGTAGATCTCAAAACCGTAAGGGAGCTTTAATACTTCTGTCAGGATTCCGGTTTCATTCTCGGGTATGTTAACGGGATCTTGCTTCTGAAAGATGCAGCCCTTCATGCAGTCGTTGCAAATACGGTGGCCGGTTCCTGGGCACATCGGGTTGTCTAAAACAATCATCGCTAGAGCAGCGATGAGGTCTCCCGACTTGCGCAAAAAGTGCATTTCCGAAATGCGTTCATCCAGTGGGCAGCCTTGGAGGGAAATTCCCAGCGGGTTCTTTTTAAAGCCCCCCTCTTTTTCCCGAAAACCCTTAGAGCAGGAGTCTTTCTCTCTCTGGTGGCAGTAGAGGCAATAGTCGATCTCGCGCAGGACCTGTTTCACGGTCATGCGGGTGTCAGTTAGCTTGAAGCCATCGCGTGGGTGTGTCTGTGGCGACTCCAACCGTTCGGGTAAATGAGGGTCGGGTTGCAGCGTCGGTACTAACCGATCAAAGTCCAGTTTGGCCGGGCGAACATAGGAACCCCAGTTGGCAATGCGCTTTCGACGCTCGGGTGTAGCCTGGATTTGGACGCACCAAACCTCTAGCTGCCCAAGGACGATGTCTATTTTTTCGTCTAAGGCACTTCCAGAAACGGCAGCGCAAAGATTCTGACAACGTGAGGTCTCTGAGGCGGTTAAGGGTTCCTTTTTGAGCTTTTTGGAGCTGTCCAAAAGAAACAAGGCCAGTTTTGCAAAGCGGACTTCCTCATCCTGAGCCGTGTCAGAACCGTCCAGTTTGAGCAGATTTTGGACTTGCCTATCCAATTGCGCAAACTCCGCATTTGCGATAGCGGGTTCGTCCAGGCGCTTAAAAACACGGATCTTTAAGAACTCGTTCTTAAAGCGAAAGGTCGGGTCAAGATCTAAAGTTGCCTGTTTGATCCGGCCTACTTCACTCGTTATCTGAAATAGTCGAGCAACAAAATCGCCGTAGAGTCGGGCCACGTCTATGAGAACTTCCGACTCTTCCGGAGGCCGAAGAGTAGAGTTTTTGAGGAGCTCAAATCGTGCTTGCACACCGGGAGAGCTGGCCTCTGCCTGCCGCCAAAACTCCAGATAAAGGTCTTTTAGACGCGAGGGCTCATAGAGATGGGAGAATTGAAATCCAGAAACTCCCCCAAGTGCAAAGTCTGTGTTTTCGGAAGCCATTTAGGGTGCCACTTAATCAGAAGAAAGCGTGTTTTTACCGGGCGGGAGCGCCGCTGTCAAAACTGGGGCGGGGCTACTTTTTTCGCAGTTTTTCGCTGAACTTCTTTAGCTGGGTAGAAGCCTGCTCCAAAGCTTTCCCGGCTACCTCCGTACCCTTTGCGGCAATGTCTAGGCCAGAGCTGAGGCTTTTCTTGTTAAAGACCTCACTTACTTTCTGAAATGCCGCTTTGAGTTTTTCGAGGTCATTCTTCTTCATGGCCCATCATCCTAGATTGGAATCTATACCCGCTGGGCGGATGATATCGAGCAAGGTTTGGAAGGCAAGCATGACTTTGCGGCCTACTTCTTTGGGGTCGCCCTTGCCGTTCGAAGTACCCCCAATAGTTTCCGCGTTGCGGACTCGGCCCGCGGAATCGTAGTCAATTTTGATCGTGCCGACGCCGGCTTGGGTAATGAGAATCGGTTTGCCCTGATCGCCATACTTGAACGAAATCGGTTTTCCTGACGACGCGGCCATTTCCAGGATGCGGCCGGCTTTGTCGTACTTTAAAGAGACCGTTTCGTTTCGGCTGTTGGAAGCACGGACCAAGTTTCCTCTAGAGTCATATGCGTACTTTGACGTGACGCCGTTTTGAAAAACCTGGCTTACTTTCTTCCAGCGCGGATCGTACTCAATTCGGACTTCTTCATTTGGCCCGATACGCTCCTTTAGCAATCCATTGGGATAATACTTATAAGAAGTGATCGCTCCGTTTCGAGTGACCTCCAGGGGTTTTCCGCAACAGGGTGTGTATACAGTGACAGTGGTCATTCCGGTTTGCCGGTTTTCTTGGCGGTGGAGGTATTTCGTACCGTCTGGTCGAGTCTTGATCAGGTACTCATCGTAGATTTCTTCTCGAACCCCTGCGGCGGTTTTTACCGATTTTGTCCAAAAGTTATTTTCGGGATCTCGGGCGATCTTTCCGTAGGTGTAAGTCGTTTCCACACCGTCTTTTTCCCGATGGAAGACGACCAGTGCATTTTCATTATATTGGATTTCGCGGTAAACAGGCGCATCCGGGCGAGACTCACTGACATAGTCAATTCGGGTCAAGATGTGCGGAAATTTCTTGTTGTTGTAAACGTATCGATAAGTCTGTCTGTTGGAGTCAGTTGCTTGGATCAGATTTCCGTTGGAGTCATAACTGTACGAAGCACGATTTCCTTTATTGTCCGTGATTTCGACAACTCGCTCTCCCTGCCATTTGAATTTGAGGCTTAAGGACTTGTTTGCATCGCTGATTTGCTCGATTTGGTACTTTTGCGTGCGGGAATAAGCGTAGTCAAAATAGAAGCCATTCTTGTCTATTTGCTTGATCAACCTTCCGTCTTCGTCAAACACTTGGGTCATTCCATCGCGTTGGCGAATCCATTGCTTGTTGCTGGAGTGGATGGTTTGGTAGCCAAACTCAGATGAAATCAGCATTTGCCCATTGGGGATACTGGACTCGATTCCATATTTTGTCGCCATTTCGAGTCGAAAGTCTGGTTCCTTTTTGAGCTGTTTTACAATTCGCGCTGGCAGCTCTTTGCGGGAAAGTTCCTCTTTGGTGAGTTTCTTCCCCTTTTCTTTCTCAAAATAGGCTTTCTTAAGCTGCTCCAAAAACTGGGTCATCATTTTGGGGTCTTCTTTTTCAGCGCGAAAGAGAACGGTGTTTCCATTGGCGCCATCTCGGAGCAAGACATTGCGTTCTGGCGTAGTGGTGAGTGTGGTTTCAAACGGCGCCGTCCAACCCCAACCAAAAGCTCCCAGCCAACCCCGCTGCTCACTTGCAGCTGTGATCGAATTGTAAGTACGCGCTAACTCTAGGGGTATCACGGCACCCGGTACACTAAAATCTATGTAAACAACCGTGGTTCCACCGTTAAGCCTATTTACGGTGAATGCGTGCAGGGAACAACTGAAGCTTGCCACTAAGGCCAGTAGAAGAGTGCGCAATGTCGTGAGCCTCCGTTAAGGTAGACTCATTATACCCGAACCTGGACTATCTTCCAGATTGCGAAAGCCCCAATGCCTTGGAGCGTCATCATCACGATGAGCATTGCCCATCCGGGAATCGTCGTAAACATAGGAGAGATTCGTTCTGGGTCGATGGTGTAGAGGATGGCGCCCAATGCAAACGGCATGAGCACAACGATAACACCCTGCATCACCCCTTGGGCGGTCATCGCTTGGATCTTGGACTCGACTTTGATGCGTTCACGGATGGTGTAAGAAATGCTGTCGAATGTTTCTGCTAAGTTACCCCCAGTTTCTTTCAGAATGTTGACGCTGGTAGTAAACATCTCAATGTCGTCATGAGGCATGCGAATGGAGAGATTGCTCATGGCCTCTTCGAGGGTAACTCCCAGTTTGTTTTGCGATAAAACAAGCGTGAACTCTTGCGAAATCGGATTGGGCAGTTCATCTGTTACTAGCTGCAAGGCTTGCGGTACGTTAAGGCCAGATCGCATTGCGTTGGACATGAGTGAAAGCCCGTCCACCATTTGAAGGACGAACTTCGTGATGCGACGCTTGTGGAGAATCGAAATTATCCGGCCCGGAAGTCGCCAGGCGACTAACACGAAGAGAACACCAAAACAAAACCCCCCACCCACAGAAGGCCAGAGGAGAAACACCCCCAGTGCGAAGAGTGCACATTGATACCCAATGTAGTACCGCATCGCGGTATCGAAAGGCATTTGAATGAACATCTGGTCCAGCTTCGCGACCATGAGCTCACATTCAGCCGCGAGTTTGCGGCCAATCCAAGAGTACAGGCGATCGCCATTTAAAATCAGACCGATGAGAATAACGGCCCCCACCCAACCAATGGCGATAATTTTTACTAATAGAGAAAACATGTTCCCTCGTTAAGTAACCGAGAAAATGCCACGGGGAATTTTTATTCCCTGCTGTTCCAATTCATCAATAAACTTGGGGATGAACCCTGTTGCTACGAATTTTCCAACCACTTTGCGGTTCTTATCCAAGCCAGTTTTTCTGAATCCAAAAATCTCCTGCATGGTAACCACATCGCCCTGCATTCCCACTATTTCGGTGATCGAGGTTACTTTGCGCGAACCATCTGAAAGGCGGCTCTGTTGAATAACCAGATTTACCGCGCTGGCAATCTGCTCTCGGATCGCCTTCGCCGGTAAGTCCATTCCCGCCATCATGACCAAGGTTTCTAGTCGAGCGATGCAATCACGAGGGGTGTTCGAGTGAACGGTAGTCATGCTGCCGTCATGACCCGTGTTCATTGCCTGGAGCATGTCCAATGCTTCACCCGCTCGGCACTCTCCCACCACAATGCGATCAGGTCGCATACGTAGGGTATTTCGAACCAACTCGCGGATGCTGACTTCGCCCTTTCCCTCAATATTGGCTGGGCGGGTTTCGAGCCGGCCCCAGTGCTCCTGGGGAAGCTGCAACTCAGCCGCGTCTTCAACGGTGAGAATGCGTTCATTTGGAGGAATAAACGCGGCTAATACGTTGAGCAAGGTTGTTTTTCCAGAACCAGTGCCCCCAGAAATGATGCAGTTCAATCGGGCTTCGATACAGGCGCGCAAAAAATCAGCCATTTCCTCAGTCATCGAGCCGTACTTCACCAGGTCTTTGTAAGTTAGCCTGTTCTTGGCAAACTTACGTATCGTAAGCATGGGGCCTTGGATCGCGAGTGGCGGAATAATTGCGTGGACTCGGGAGCCATCCGGCAGACGCGCATCAACGTACGGAGTTTTTTCGTCGATACGTCGGCCCAATGGGGAAACGATTCGTTCAATGACACCGAGTAGTTGGTTGTTTCCGGAAAATGTCGCTCCCGAAAGGACTAACTTGCCACTTCTTTCAACAAATATCTGGTCCTTGCGGTTCACCATGATTTCGCTGACTGAGTCGTCTGCAAGCAAGTCCTGCAAAGGTCCCAGTTCGAGCGCTTCATCGAGAATTTCTTTGACCAAACGTTGGATTTCATCGCGGCTGCGAAAAGGGTGCTCCTCTTTATCTAGCAATTCCACCACCACTGTCTTGGTCTTTTCTCGCAGGACAGCTTTCTTTTTTGCGTCGTTTCCCGTCTCAGTATCGACTTTCTTGAGGTCCATGGTTTCGATAAGCTGTTTGTGAATGCGCTGTTTGAGTGCGGACCACTGATCGGCGGGTTTTTCGTCCCGCATCTGGCTTCGATCGAAAACGACTTGCGAAGGAGCTTTTGCTGCGGCGGTGGTAGCACCAGCCGCTTTTGATCCCGCGAGTTTTGCGGATGCATCCGAGGGCTTTTTTAACTCTGCTAACTTGTCCAGTGTCTTGGTTTCGGTGAGCGTTCGTGCAAGGAGAAAGTAGCTCTTGGTAACTTCTGTGCGGGGTGCTGCAATGATAAAGGACTGAGCTTTGGTCATGCAGGAAATGGCTGTTGCTTCATCTTCTGGAATTACTGCCAAGATCTGCTTTTTGAGATTGGTTTGCACCATTTGTGGGGAGATGCCGTTACGCGCAGTAAACCGGTTTAAAATGACTTTTATCATTTCCATCGGAAACAAGAGGTTCTGTATTTTCTCGATCACTTTGCGAGTGTGATGCAGTACCAGAAGCTCAGGCATCGTTACGACAAAAATCGCGGTGGACTGTTCTAAAGCTTTTACACTGCAAGCATCTAGATCCGATCCCAAGTCGATGATTATCGTGTTGAAGAAATTTTTAAGGTGGTTTAGCGCCTTACCAGTGATTTCGGGAGTGAGCGAGCTGAGTTGCTCTGGCTCCAGGACACTTGGCATGAAGTGAATGCCACTCGGGTGGGGGGAGACGTATGACATCATTGCATTGGCTTCGATGCGGCCTTCGTACTGCCCGAGTTCGAGCAGCGTGCGCTTGGGCTTTGCTCCCAAAAGCATGCTGATGTCACCACATGCCTTGGGATCCTGGTCAATCAGGATGACCTTGCCTTTGGTGTCAATGGCTGTGGCTATGGCAAAGTTTGCAGCAAACGTGGACTTACCCACGCCGCCTTTACCGCCAATTATCGCAATGATGTGCGAGCCAGCCATGGGTTACTGTTCTCCCGCCTTGAGTCGAAACTTGTGAGTGATGTCCTCTGTTCCAGCACTGGCTGTTTTGATCACTTCTGGAGTGACGAAAATAACGTACTGTTGTTTGTCATGTTTGAAGTTCTTCGAGCGCTGAAAATTGAATAATTGGGTTGAAGGTGGCGCCTGCTGTAGCTGGCCAGCGCCGCCTTGCTGTGGTTCGCGGTTGTACCCGGAGAGAGCCTGCTCAATAGCATTGCCTCCGAGAGCAGCCGAGTCCCCATTCTTGATGGTAACCTGGGTTTGAAGCGAATTGTTTGAAATAATTGGAACGCCCCCATTTAGCCCCAATACCGTCGACAACTGAATTTGAAGTCCGAGATCAATAGAGTCGCTACCGGGAATAGTCGCCGCTTTGACTTTGGTTATGTTGTTGACAGGAATCGCTTGGAGTTGTGGTACTCCAGTCGGCCCATTTACCTGCGAGTAGTACTGAATCGAGCTCTCAATGACGGCCGGAGCATCCGCTCGGTCTTTGAGGATGATGCTTTGTTCGCGCAATATTTTGGCGTGACCATGGCTCCTCGCAGTATTGAGTTTGGGAAACAATGACGAAATTGTCGCTACTACCGTTCCGGTCAGTTCTCCAAGAGAAGAATCGTACTTTGCTGAGCTGGAGTCAGACGCCATCGGCTGCCAATGAAAGTTGAAAGTGCGATCGTACTCATTGCTCAGTTCCACATAATTCATGGTAACCTTGATGTCCTGAGATGGGGGAGCTGCTTGTGAAGGACGCACTCTGAGTAAATCAACAATGAAGGGGAGTCCACCTCCGACTCCACCCTGGGCTTTTGGGCGGACCTCTCCCCCTTCGCCTTTTGTTTTTTCTACGAAAACTTCAGGTAAGTACGTGCGAGCGATTTCAATGGCTCTTTCAGCCTCATAGTTGTTCTCGGCGGTACCCTCCAAGAACAGGTTGTTATTAATGACTCGAGCCGTGATCTCTGGAGATCCGATTTCTCGCTCAATGCGCTCCGCGATGATGTTCATGGTGGTTTTGCTGATGCTCGCCAGGTTACGTATGGGGACCTCTTTCTTTTTGGGGTCCCGGTCCTTCATGGCATCGATAACACGCATGATGCGAATCATGTCTTTGGGGAGTAGAATTTCGCCATCTAGAATGACTGCGCCACCCAGGGCATTGATTTTCAATCCTTCGACGTCACCCAGCAGAACTTGGAGTTGGTTAATAACCTCTCCCAGGTCTTCGCGCGCAACACGAACGAGGTACTTAATCCTTGGCACAAAGTTGGAGTCATGCACAGTCATGTCCGTAAAACCGGGAGACGATGCAGTAAGCATCAACTTCCGATCGCGGCCATTTTCTTTGATACGACGATATCGGAATAGTTTGTCATCGGTTAAGTAGATGGGACCGATATCAAAATCAAATTCAAGAACTTTAGAAACGCCCATGGAGATCGTGAGGGGTTTTTCTTTTCCTGTGAACGGTTTGAGCTCGCCATCGTTACCCGTGGCCCTCTGCTTGCTTTCGGCCGAGACGGGGCTGGTGTTTTTTAACTCGCCCTCTTCAGCAAGGAGAGGAAGAGTAAAGAAGAACGCCATCCAGAGTGCGGTATGTTTCAGGTGTTTCATTCGCTAACTCCAATCTGGCGATCTCCTTGGAGATCGTAGAACCGGGTGCGAGGAACGGCCCGCGGGGGCGGGGCCTTCTTGCCTCGTACCAAGAACGAATCGGGACCCATCACATCATAAAGATTTGTCGTTTGTTTGCGATCCAAAGAGCGATCATCCGAATGTCTCAACATTAGGGTAATCGTGTCCGAAAAAACTGTTAGCACGTACGCCAAGACCTGAGCTTGGCGTGGAGTCACTTCCAGAGTGACCGTTCGGTACACCGGATCATCCTTGGCAAAGTCGAGTGTTTCACGCACTTCTGTGGGGCTCAGACTGGAGTACTCCCGAATGGCTTCTTTATATAGGTTCTGATCCACTCCGCGGGGTGGTGTGGGTTGAATCGTTCTGCCTACAGCGAGCACCAAGAGGTCTTGCATGAATACTTTGACTTCGTTGATATTCGCTCGCTCTGCCTTGTATTCAAAGTAGGTGGCAAGATCCACACGGTTTCCGGGACGAACCATGTACCCCACGCTGCTCTTTACCGATACCGGGATGCTGATGGCCCGGCGACCTTGAACGATTTGCGTGTCTAGGCCTGAGTACACATTTTTTGAGATAATTTTGTTATCAAGAATGTGCTCGTCTTTTGTAATGGGTACGGCTGCAACCGCATCAATGACATCTTTTGGGTCCTCAATATAGCCAGGGGGGAGCATGGCTTTTGGAACCCGAATGGTTTCGATGTCAGTGGGACGGATAGTTTCAAATTGCAAAATATCTCGCGAAGCTTTGACGATGATGCGCGAGGTGGTGAGCCCATACATGTCTTCTAGCTCAGCATCTTGCTTGGAGACGTACTGCCAAACGAGAAACATTGCCAGTGCAGCAAGCGACAGGCTCATGGTCATTGCGCGTTGTCCGAGCATTATTCCACTCCAATCGTGTTGCCACCGACGCTGTCATAAAACTTCGGTGGGGGCGGTGGCGGTGGTTCAGGTGGTTTTCGCTGACTGATGCCATAGTCGCTCTCTGGCCCTAAGACCTCGTCCAACAGAGTCGTGGGAATTGCAGCGACTTCCTGGTCCGCGCTATTGCGCAGCGAGAAAAAGATGCGCCCTTCTCCAAATTTAGTCTCGATAAAAACCAGCTTTTCTGCGTCTTCGGGTGAGAGTTGCAAGGTTATGCTTGAATAGTCGTCAGCGGGTCGGCCATTTGGAAGAATGTCCGTTCGAGCCCCGCCAAAGTCTTTGCGGTCTTCAAGTTTGGATTCTAAAAATCCCATGACATCTTTGTTCACACGCGTGGGGACTTCGTTCTGCAAATTCTTCCCGGTAGCAAGGACAAGAACGTTTTGGATCAGTGTTTTGACTTCGTAGATCATTTGATTTTCGCCGGTCTCGTAGTTGGCTGCGGCAAGCACATCCACTCGATTTCCAGGTCGAATCAATTTCGCCACCGCATTGCGTACGCTGATCGGAATGGTCACAGCGCGGGTGCTTTTTGCGACTTGGCGGGCGAGTACCGGTTTTCCGTCCTGCGAAACTAGCTTGCTGAGGGTGACTTGCTCCCCTTCATAAATGGGAACATAAGTGGACTTTCCAACGATGTCCTGAATAGAAGAAACGGTTTGAGGTTGACGGAATTTTTTAAATACCATCACTTCCTTGAGCATGTCTTCGCGAATTGTTCCGTACTCTGGAATGTTTTTTGCGGCAACGACAACGGTAACTTCTTCTTGAAAATCCGAGGTGAGCTCGGCTCGCTTTACATGCACGTAGGCCGTGATCAGAAGCATTGAGATCAAAAAGCAGATCCCAGATAAAATAATAGCGCGTCTATTTTCCATATCCCAAACGTCCCTCTATTGCACGCATGCTGGCTCTCGGCAGATGCCGACGACGGCATTCACTTCCGATGGCCCTACTAAAATCTTTCGCTTCGGCGTTGCTCCATTGGCATCCAGATACTGCACCGCCATAAACTCGCGTCCGTGAGCGCGGTTTTCTCTGTCATCAACGACTATTTTTGCTCGGTTAGAAGTGCGCTCGTAGAGTGACATTGCGGCGTATTTCTGGCCAATGTGGGATGTGTGCAGCGAATGAAAAGCATTAATGGCATAGAAGATAAGCCAAATTAAAAATGGCAACGAAAGCGCCAGCTCAATAGTCGCTTGTCCCTTATTATTTCGTTTTAGCATCCGTTGTCCTCCATCATCTCGAGGATGTTCGGATCATCGACCCCGGCCCTCTGCCCAAACTGATTAAAGAATGCTCTGCACTCCTCGTGTGAGGGGTCTCGGCCTAGGTGTGCCTCGGAGTTCAAGCGAATACGACTTGGTGGCGTTAACGCTCCGGCAAATACCGGTGGCAGGTAAAACAAGTCCATGTCGTAGCTCGCAAGGATTCCCTCAGTGCGGACGTTGTTTTGGTCGGTGCGTACAAAGTCTAAATTCGGGCGACGTGCGATGCCTTGAATTTTGTCAAAATAGGCGTTGAAGACGATTTGAGCATTTCTCTGCTGAATGACCTGGCGGCTGGCTCCCGATTTATAAGTGCGAGCCGCCATGAATGTTGCGTACTCAATGTAGTCGCTCACGACGAGCAATATGGAGAGACTGAGAAAGAAGAGCAGAAAAAAGAACAAAACGACAGAGATCGCGACGAACTCGATCGCCGCTTGTCCACGTTTGTTTTTTAATTTTGCAATCATTCCCACAAATACCACTCCTATAAATGCAAAGCCTTTGTTCGCACTGGATCTCCGGGGTGTCCGTTCTGCCCGGGCTGCAGAACCTCACCTGGGGTGAGTTCGCCGTTCTGAACGACGTTGATTAGCGAGCTGCGAATCGTGGAGATCATGAGTCGGGCAAACGTGGCCATCGGTCCCGTCATGACGAGATAAGTGGTGATGAACGCTGCCCCGAGAAGTAGCAGGTATTCCACTGTTGTTTGGCCGCGCTGATTCTGTCGGTTACGTCGTTGGCTTGCTGTATTTTTCATAGAATCTCCCAATTTCGATTCGCCGCAATGGAGACGACGAGGTACGCGCAGAAGAACGCGGGTCCAAAGGCCATTTTGAGGCTGGCCTGTGTCGGTTCGCCTTTTTGGAGGTTGTCACGAATACTGTGAGCGCTTCCGCGAAGGCCTTTTTGCCGCAAGAGCGACACGAGCCCTACAGCCGCCCCAAAAAGAATCGCCAATGCAGCGATAGTGATGGTCGTTTTGGCGTTGGTCCAGGCTCCGACGGCCATGAGAAGTTTCGCATCTCCAGCGGCCACTGCTTTGAAGAGGAATAGCGGGAAGAAAAGAACAAAGGCGACGCCAACCGAGAAAAGGGCCTCGATGAGCCCGAAGGAGCCACTCGTGTAAACGCGCGCTAGGATGCCTAAGAAAAGAAAAGGAAAGGTCAACCAGTTATAGATTTTGCCCCAAAGCAGATCAGTGGCGGTGGCCACGATGAGTAAAATCAAAAGAGCGACTTCCGAACCTGCAAGCATACGTCCCCCCGAACGAAGCTGACTACTCGGATACTATTGCGGAGTGAATCCCGGTCCCGATCGAGACTCTCGAGTGATGTTTCCCTCGAGACCAGTTAGGCCATCACGGAAGATATCGTTGAAAAACTTGACCACCTGCAGAGAGAAGATAGCCCCGAAGGCAACCATCAAGACGTACTCGATGGTAGTTTGCCCTCGGGACTTAATTCTTTTTCTATCTCTCAAGCCGGGGAGCCTCCTTAGGCTCCGCGTGCATTACTGCACGCTGGCGTTCATCAGCTGATTGATTTTCTGGTTCACACCTTTGAACACAGCAGAAACCGTTTCCGGTAAGCGCTGTTTCAATTGCTGACCCAGTACGCTGATGACGACCACGATCACGGCGATAATCAAAAGATACTCCACCGTGGTCTGGCCGTTTTCGTCTTTCAGGAATTGCTTAAACATGTAGTCCTCCAAAGTCGGGCTTTTTAGTCCCAGTTAGTTCCTGACGCGACGTGCTACATGATTCATTCTAGCAATTCCGAGGGCCTTGTCAAAATGAGTAAACAGTTAAATACCTGAAAATAAAGGTAAATACCCGTATACGTATTCTACACTCCTCTCCAATTTGATCGGAAAATTGACAGATTTTCATGAGGAGAATCAAAGGCCTGTGTCCAAGTTTTTGGCGGAAAACCGCGGTTTCAGGTCAACCCGTTAAGATCCCAGTGCATCCTGTGTTCATTTATGATACATTGCGTCATCTTATCGGGTTTAGGTTGTCGGGGGTGCTCGGTTGTTCGTGGATTGGTTCTTATCCGAACAGGGGTCAAAACAACGGTTCTCTTTACTCATCGCATTTCTCCTTTTTAGCCTGGTTTTAGAGAAAACGGGCTGGGTTCAGGCTGGGGAAGGGGAGCAGGCTATCTCGTGCGTGTCCGCCTATAAATTAGGGGCTTGGAGCCTATCTAAAACCCCCCTTTCTCACCCGGTTTCACCTCTGGAACCTGCTTTTGTAGCTAAAGCGCTTCATCGCTATTTAGACCTCGCAGATCCGCACAAGGTGCTTTTTCTTCAAAGCGAAGTGGATGCATTCGTAGAAAAAGGGCGTGGATATTGGCAGGCGTTCGCCCAAGGTGGAAATTGCTCGGGTTTTGAAACGGCGATGCCTGCCCTGGTAAAGAGTGGGCGAGCGCGATTAGAGGCGGTACTAGCTGCATTGCCATTGGAGAAGAGCGTTCAAAAACTCGCCAAAGTGGGCGACGAAGATACTCAGTTCCCGGTTTTTCGCCATTATGCAAAGACAGAAAAGGAACTGGTCGAGCGGCTGCGCGAGACAGCCAACGCAGTGGGTGCGGGCGTAAACCAGTATCAGCTTGCAAGCTTCAACGGGGATCGCCGAGCAGTGGTGGTGTTTTCCCTTCAGCGGATTTTCTTCGAAGATGCATCTGTTTCACCCATTAACTTGTTGGCCCGCGCGTTTGTTAGCACTGTGGATCCGTTTTCTGACTATTTTACTGATGCCCAGTTTGCTGATTTCTACCGTGAACTTACGGGTGGGACTTCGGGCATAGGGGTAAAAGTCCGAGATGTGCGAACGGGGCTGTTGATTCAAAAGCTCGTGTCTGGGTCCCCAGCCGCTGAGTCAAAAAAGCTATTGCCCGGTGAAATCATCACTCATGTCGATGGCAAGGCCCTTTCGGAATTACCGGCGTCTCAATGGAAGCATGTATTAGAAGGACCAGAAAACTCCCCCGTCGAACTCACTCTAGATTCAAAGACTGGTGGTGGGACAAAAAAAGTTTCCATTCTTCGCAGGACGTTTGCCTATGAAGATGAGCGAGTTGAAACTCGCTTGATCGGTTTGCATTCCCATCCGAAGAAGAAAGTAGCTCTTATTTCCGTCCCTAGTTTTTATGGGCGAGGCGGAAACTCCTTAGTGGGAGAGCGAAGCAGCTCGGAGGATGTTGAAAAGGCTTTGGTTCGAGTGATGAAGTCCAAGCCCGCCGCTGTTGTTTTGGATCTTCGGGGTAATCCTGGCGGGTACTTGGAAGAAGCGGTGACTATGGGAGGTTTATTCCTGGGCAGTCAACCCATTGTCGCTGTGGTAGAGCCCACAAATCAGCGCTTGATGCGAGACTACCGAGAACGCGCACTTTATACGGGTCCATTACTTGTCTTGGTCGACGAGCAAAGCGCCAGTTCGGCAGAAGTTTTGGTAGGCGCCCTGAAGGACTACCGTCGAGCTGTGGTGATCGGATCTCCTCGGACGTACGGAAAGGGAAGCGTGCAGCGGCTTTTTCATTTAGATGGTGGCATGGTGGACCTCGCCGATGCCGATAGGAGAGGGGTTCTTAAGGTCACCACGAGTTTTTTCTATTCGCCCTTAGGAACGACTCCGGCGGCTGGGGGATTGACTCCCGACATCACACTGTCTCCGAAGTCTTCCAGTAAGAAATTCAGCGGTCGTTCACGACCCGTTCAGCAAGCGCCCTCTCACGGGCCTTTCCTGGAGCCTGCCCAGGTTGCGGAGCTGAGGCAGCGAGAAAAAGAAGTCTCGGATCGCATTCGGGAGCTGAAAACCTCGACTGACAGTCAGACGGATGAAGTGCGTGAAGTTTTTAACCAAACCATTCGCAAAGCCTTTGCTGGAATCCCTCTCGATGAAAATGGAAAAGATGCACTGGCCAAGGCGCTGGCTGTAGCAGACGATTTAGTTGCAAAAGAGTTACGGCGTGCTACCAGCCCGACACCCACTAAACCTGCTCGGCTGGCTTTACCTGTAGCCTCCGTTCAAGAGTAAGGACTCAACTCCGGTCTGTTTATGCGGCGCGCTACGAGTTGATAAAAAAGACCGCGCTACTGGAATTGGGTGTGGTACTCTTTAAGTCACTGGACTTACTAGTCAATCCACCGATGGGGGACAGCAGAATGGCCGATGAAACAGCGTACTGTGTAAAGTGCCGCAAGAAAACGACGATGAAAGACACCCAAGAAGTCAAAATGAAGAACGGCCGCCCGGCGATGAAGGGTGTTTGTTCGGAGTGTGGAACGGGCGTCTATAAAATCCTTTCGCAATCCAAGTAAATCAGGTCTCTGGTTTGGGTTTCTGGCGGGCGAATTGTTCAAGCGGCGTTTGAGGACTCGTGTGTCTTCAGCGTCTCATGTTGGCAGGTTTTGTTTCTCCCGCCCTTTTTTGCTGCATAGAGCGCAGTATCTGCCTTGCTGACGAGATCTTTGGCTATCTCGGTCGGATCTTTGCCCTGGATCGGCTTTGCAACGATGGTTGCGGTCCCCAAGCTTACAGTGACCGGAATCTTTTTTCCGTCATGAGTTATTGAGAGTTCTGAGACCTCTTTTCGGAAGCGTTCGCAGAACGTCCAACTTCCCTTTATGTCTGAAGCAGTGAGGACACAGACAAACTCCTCTCCTCCAAATCTCCCGACAAAGTCGGTCTCCCGTGCCGAGTCTTTGAGAAGCTTTGCGACAGCTGAAAGCACTTTATCCCCGGCTTGGTGTCCGTAGGTGTCATTCACTTTTTTGAAGTGGTCGATATCGCACATCACGATCGACAGTTTTGCGTTGTCTTGGTTACGGATGGCGGTTTTTATCAGGCGTAGGAGCATCGCTTCCGTATACGCCTTGTTGTAAAGCTGGGTGAGGCCGTCGAGAATGGATTCTTTTTTTCTTTCATCGTACTTTTTCTGCAGGAGGCTTTCCGCAGTTACGTTGCGTACGGTGAGCAGCGCGCCGGCCTGTTTTGCATTTATCACAATGGGCACGCCAGAAAAGATCAGCTCCAAATGTGCAAAAGACTTGGAGCGGGCGCCGACTTCATCTAAACGAAGGGCCTTTCCCGAAGTTAAAACTGTTTTGGAGGGGCATTGAGTCTGGCAAAGAGTTGTTGGGAGAAGTGTGCAAAGGTCCCCTGTCTTGAGAATCTTGCGGTACGATTCACCAGTTAGCTCCATGAATGCCTCGTTGAAGGCGACTACATGGTTCTTCGAATCCACAACACAGTAGGCATCGAGGAAGATTTCTAGCAGGGCGCTGTTTTCCGCAACCCATTTTTCTAATTGCTCGTGCATTTCCATTGTCTCATTTTGCAAATGCAAAATACTGTTTTGGATTTCCATCCAGTTCCATCTCGCCCTTGCCACAGGCGGTGCAAGGGGAGCTCTCGGCTATTTGAGGGATTCCCCCAGCAAAAAGCTGAGATGTTACCGGAATCAATTTCTCCACTTCGCATTGATCACAAACATACGGAACAAACACAGAGGCGATCTGAGCGTGCCCTAAAAAACTTGGCACCATGTTCATTTGGCGGACGATTAGCGGTGGACAGTTTTCGTAGGTAACTGAAATTCCGCTGAGTTCTTTTATCAGATTGACCCAGGTTCGAATGCCACAGGAATTGATGGAGTTTACGCCTTCGAAGTTCACAATAAGTGGAGTAGTGATTGCTGCCAATGCGCTGAGGTCCGTGTCCTCATCAATGGCACCTTTCAGCCAAACTCGTGTGACCCCATTTTCGGTTTTAGAGTCCGCGCGAAATTTGTCGTTGTGAATCATTTAATAACCTCGTTCAAAATAGTTGAACGAAAAATAATCCGGATCAAATGTGCGCTGATCTGCAATCCAGCATGCAATAGACGAGCGTTTTCCGCGAATGGTCTCAACTTTAAAATGTGTAGCAGTGTCAAAGACTACATAGGTTCCTAAGCCCGCTCCGTTTTCTTTTTCTTGAATAGGAACGGGGCTCTGGTAGCAGCGCCAGAGAGATTGGGCGATTTCGCTGAAGTCCAAAGTTCCACCCTGGTCGGCTACACTGAGGTAGATGCCGTTCTCCGTTGCCTGGCAGGACACAGACAAGACTTCTCCAATGGGGAGTGAAACGTTTTCACGCCGGGGGTATTTTTCTCGGCCATCTTTAGACCGGTAGGCATGGTAAAAACCGTTGGACAGAAGTTCTTCTAAAACACTCGTGACTCGCTCTCGCAGGAAACGTTTTTTCTCCAAACCAGCTTCGAGTGTGATGCGCTGAATCGCGTTCTGGCGATCGGCACTGTTTACGATGAGGTGGGTTGCCGGAGCTTGGGAGGGTTCCCAGGAGTAGGTCGCAATCGACTGCGTAAGCAAAGCATTTTCGGTGATTTTGACCCCCGGATCTTGTTTTCCAGCTGCTGTGGAGTGCAGGTGCCGGCAGCCCCCGCCAATCGTCTTGGCGGCATCCTTTTTGGAGAATCTCCCGCAAACAATTTCAGTCACGGGGAAAGTGGTTTCTAGTTTTCCGGTTTTCATTAATTTCGACCCATGTTCGCCTACTTATCGGCAGAACAGGGGCGAAAGCTTACTTCTACAGAATCGCCGTTTAGACGCACGGTACGACGGCGCAAAGGACTACGCGTAGGGCCGGAGAGAACGCACCCATTGGCTAAATCAAATCGCGCACCGTGCCAAGGGCAGGTCACAGTTCCGTTTTCAAACACGCCTTCCGAGAGTGGGCCCGCGCGGTGTGGGCAATAGTCTTCAAACGCCCGGAGCTGGCCATCCTGCCGCACGATAAGAACGGGGGTGTCCCCTACCTGTACGAGGCGCCGAACGCCTTCGGGATAATCGTCCGAAATGCCGACATTTTGAAAGTCAGTTTCAGAGTTCACGCAGTGCCTTTTGGATCGCCGGCAATCCTACACTCGGGGCTTCACAAGTATAGCCACGGCAAATGTACAGAGTTGTTTTACCGTCGATCGCGGGCTTGTCTCCTTTCACATCTAGTTCCAATATCCGGTTTGGGTAATAGGTTTTGCCCAGGGCAGCGAGAACTTCTTCCCATTCCTCGGTGTCCTTCCCTGGTGAGAGTACCCATTCGCTTGGTGGTGCCAACAAAGTGTCCACGGCGTTCAGTGCTTGGCAAAAACCCGTGGGGTAGGCCCGTAGCAAAGGTTCCATTTTGGAAAGGCCCGCATTTGCGATGTCTTCTAGGTCGACCCGGCCAGTGAGACGCGCCAGACGAATCAAGGCGGTGAGGGCGATAGATTGGCCTGCGGGTGTGGCCCCGTCCTGAGTTTCTTTGGGGCGATGAATTAGAGTCTCGTGATCCGTGCCGGTAAAATAAAATGCCTGAGACGAAGCATCCCAAAATTGCTCAACTAGGGAGTCTGCGACCACAAGCGCTTCTTGTTTCCAACGAGGTTGAAAGTCCGATTCATATAGAGTGATAAGCGACTGGAGCAGGTATGCGTAGTCATCAAGGTATCCGTTGAATCGTGTTTTGCCATCTTTGTAAGCGTGTAGAAGTCGAAGTTTTCCCGACGGTAGTGGGTTGGGAGAGTGAAAGGTATTCAATAGAAAGTCGGCCGCGCGTTGAGCCGCTTCCAGATATCTAGAGTCGCGTAGGACTTGGTAGGCTAACGCAAAGCTGTGCACCATCAATGCATTCCACGAGAGAAGGATTTTTTCATCTCGAGCTGGCCAGAGGCGTTGGGAACGCACTTGGAGTAGTTTTCGGCGAGCAACGCTCAGCTCCTCCTCGGACTCGGATGGGATTGGCGCTTTAATCCGCAAAATAGAGTGGCCCTCCCAATTTCCCTCGGGACGGACATCGTATGCTTGGCTAAAAAGCGTGCCGAGTTCTTCGCCGAGAACGGCAAGTACTTCTTCTTGGGACCAGACATAAAACTTGCCTTCGACTCCCTCGCTATCAGCATCTTGAGTGCTAAAGAACCCGCCTTCAGCCGAAGTCATTTCCCTTAGTACGTAGTCCAAGGTGCTACGTGCGATCGTTGCGTACTTCAGCGCATGGGTAGCTTGGAATGCTTCTAAATACAATTCAGCCAGCAATGCATTATCGTAGAGCATTTTTTCAAAGTGCGGGGCGAGCCATTCTGCATCGGTGGAATACCGGTGGAAACCCCCGCCGATCTGATCGTGGATTCCTCCGCTAGCTATTCTATCGAGAGTAAATTCGACCATTTTTAGCAAAACGGGATCCTGAGTGGCTTTCCATCGTCTCAGGCAGAGGCGAAAAGCCATAGAGTGGAAAAACTTTGGCGCTCGCCCAAGCCCACCGAACTGGCTATCAAAGCTCTGACCCAAAATCTGGATAGCATTGTCGAGCAAATCGGGCGTGAGAGTTTGGGCAGGGCTCGACTCGCTTCTTTGCATGTCCTCCAGTGCCAAAGTAAGGGCTCCGGCATTCTGAACAACTTCGTCTCGCCTAGTTTTCCAAGCCTGAGAAAGTCCCAAAAGCACTTTCTTGAAAGAGGGCAAGGAGTGTCGGTCTTCTGGGGGGAAATAGGTGCCCCCGTAAAAGGGTTTGAGATCAGGGGTGAGAAACACCGATAGCGGCCACCCCCCATGCTGAGTCAGCGCTTGCACAGCGCTCATGTAAATCTGGTCCAGGTCGGGGCGCTCTTCGCGATCGACTTTGATACTCACAAATTCTTTGTTTAGAATGGCTGCGGTTTCGACGTCCTCAAAACTCTCCCGCTCCATGACATGGCACCAGTGGCAAGCGGAGTAGCCGATCGAAAGAAATATGGGGCGTTTTTCCCTGCGGGCTTTGTCCAGGGCTTCTGTGCTCCAAGGGTACCAGTCCACGGGATTGAGGGCGTGCTGCAGGAGGTAAGGGCTCGTTTCATGCGCCAAGCGGTTCGGCTTTTTTTCCATGCAAATACTCTTAGTGATTCTTTCTGTGTGAGGCTAGAAAATTATGCAAATTCATACACTTAAATCATGCTGTGTGGCGTTGCAACGCGTTGTACGGCGTGGTATAAGCCGGGCGTTCGGATGGTTCGAACTCAAATACAAAGGGGCTCTCTTGAAGTCTTTAATAGTATTAAGTTTTTTGATATCGGTCGGGTCGCTATTTGCTGAAACTCAGTCAGCGCCAGGTACCACGCAGCAAGCTGTACCGGTGCCGTCGTTTGGTCCCCAAATCACGGCAATGGTGGAGCTGCGGCCGTCGTTTGGTTACGGCGCCAATCGGTTGCTTTCCGAAAACACGGCGAATTTGGGTGTGAAGATCACTCCCGAAATCTTGGTGGACTACACGCAGTATTTTAACCTCAATATGGCCAACACCACCGCGCTGCCCAGTGGTTTTGTCCACGCGCAGGACGGGTTTTTGCGGGGTCGGCTCAGCGGTGTTTGGAAAAGTGTATCCGGAGATTTCCAGCTGGATTATGAGACGCGAGTTTACCCGGCAACCCACATTTCCCGCGCGGCTGCCGGCATGATTGCGGCATGGAGAAACTATGCGACCTTGACGCAGAAGTTTGGTCCGCAGTTCTCCCTAATCTTGCAAGAAATCCCCGTTTTGTACGCGTTCTCCAGAGAGGGAAATGTGACCGACGGGGTCGCAAGTGCCAACCCGATTTTTGAAAACCGCGTTTATCTCACGGCGTCGTACGATATCACCCCTAACTTGAATTTTTCCCTGCCGCTGATGGTCTGGGCGACGTGGCATCGGGAGTTTGCGGGTGCGGCCAATAGTGGTGGTGTTTCCTACTTTGCGGGAATCTGGCCTGAGCTGGATTACAGCGTTGGTAACGGGACTACCCTTGGGATTGCCTACTACAGTGATAATTTCATCACTGCGAACGGTGGTGTCGACATCGGTGCAGGCTTGAGCGCAGGCGTTGGACAAATGGTTCTGCGCCAGTCATTATAAGAAAGTGTTAGTTCGCCTTTTTAGGCGGCTAAAAATGGCCCCGCTGCACTTGCTGTAGCGGGGCTTTTTTTTGCCTGGTTAGCTGTTAAACTACCTCTCATGCTTAAAAAATTTCTGTTTACTGCGGTTGTCTCAGCATCCGTGTTTGCTGCAAAAGATTCCATCGTTGCACCTAAGCCGAAAGTCGAAACAGAAGTCGCGGGTCCTGCGGCCGGACCCGGGCAGCCCTATATTGCTTCTGTGGATACGTACGGAAGTTTGCGAATCACCGAAGCCAACCTTAAGTCGACGCTGGGATCTGAGCTGAATACCTGGTTCAAAAAAGGCTTGGCGAGCGATCCGAGCGCAATGGAGCTGGAAGCCAAAATCCTCTCTCGAATTAAGAAGCGCTTTGGCGTTCCCTACGCAGAATGGAGCATCATTCAATACGCGGAACCTACAGGCCTAGCGTTGCATTTGACCCTGGATGTAGTGGAGGCAAAGGATTTGCCTCGTCGAATGCCTTTTCTCCCTGAGCCCAAAGAGAGTTTTGTAGACCCAGGAGGCATTCTTGCTCAGTGGGCCGAGTATGAAACGACCGCTTTTGCATTGGTCGAGGCAGGCAAGATCGAACCCGAAACTGAAAAGTGCGCGGCCATGCACTGCCCTTTTGGCCATAAACACGAAAAGCTCAAAAAGTGGGAAAAAGTGTTTCTTGATGGCGCAAAAAAAAATGGGCCCGCGCTTTTGGAAATTCTAAAGCGAGACGGATCTCCTGAGCATCGCGCAGCAGCGTGCTTTGTGCTGGCTTATTGGGTGGACCAAAAAAAGAAAGTCGTTGATGCGTTGCTGGATCGTATTAAGGACCCTGAACCCTTGGTACGTAATAACGCGATTCGCGTCTTGGGGGATATTGCGGAGTCCCACCAGGACGTGATTGTGCCGCTGGCACCCCTATTACCTGTATTGGACTACCCTCGAGTGAGTGATCGATCCAAGGCGCTGTATGCAGTGCATGTCCTTACTCAGCGTGCGGACGTTCGACAGGAGCTGCTCGCAACCCAAGTCCCCGTTTTATTGCGTTTGATGCAGAGCAAGCAACCCGATCACAGCGAAATCGCGCATAACATTCTGAAGAAGATTTCGGGAAAGGATTTTCCCGAGACTGATTTGAATGCTTGGTTGGCTTGGGGAAGCCAGGCGTCCCCCCGAGAAGTTACCAAAAAGCCGTGACATTCCTGTGACAATTCGGCCTGGAATTGGGGTACTCTGTGCCCGTGAAACTACATCTTTGGGGCACCGACTTCAGACGCAGTCCATCCGAGTTTCGGGCCAAACTTTACGTCCCTCCTGAAAAACGCCTGGAAGTGATGAATACCCTCCTTGGTCTAGGTTTTCAGGACTTGGTGTATCTTCCCACCTGCAATCGAGTGGAGTTTTATACGACCGCCGGAGATTATTTTTCTGGAACACGTGCGCAGTGGATTCAACTCCTTTCCTATTTTGGTCTTCCGGAAGAAGCTTTTTACAAAGGGTACCATTTTGAGGGGAAGTCCGCTTTGCGCCACCTGCTCCGGGTCGGCACGTCCTTAGAATCTTTGGTAGTGGGCGAATCGCAAATTCTTGGGCAGCTGAAAGATGCACTGAAGTGGTCGTTAGAAAACAAGGTGCCGGTACATTCATCTTTGGAACGCGCATTCTCCCTCTGCTTTCAAACCGCAAAACGTGTGCGCAATGAAACTGCAATTGCTGAGAAACCCGTCTCCGTTGCGACTTTGGGATTACATCACCTGCAACGACTAGAGGCTGAGCACCCGCTCCGTCGCGCCGTGGTAGTGGGACGCAGTCCAATTTGTTTGCTGGTTGTGCAATGGCTTTTGAAAAATCGTCCCGAGTGCCCGGTAACCTGGGTAAACCGCTCGCTTGGTGCGCTGGGAGGCATTCCAGAGAGCGCTCAAACAGAGTGCGTTTCACTCTCTGATTTTCTGGCCGCTCCCGGAGAATTTAGTCACTTGTTTACTTCTACCGCTAGCCCCACCCCGCTTTTTACAGAAGGTTTTTTTAGTCGGCTCTCGTCGGGTCAGCGTTTGTTTTTTGATTTTGCACAGCCACCGGATATTGAAATGCCCTTGAACAGCCGTGTCGGGAGGTTATTGCATTTAGAGGATTTCACTCGGGAAGCTAGAGAAAACGCACGGAGTAGAGAGTCCGCTGTTGAGAAAGCAGAGTCTCTGATTGACGATGCTCTACGAAGTTTTTGTCGAGAACAAAAAGAAACCCCCATCCTCCGTGAGTTTAGCGCCGCTGAGGGCAAGGTTTTTGAAGATCTCGCGCAAGCTGTTTTGGTAATCGAGCAGGAGTTCCCCGAATCGATTCAACCCAAAGTAAAAAAGTGGGCAGAAAAGTTAGTGAAGAAAAATTGGCACCATTCTCGTGAAACTCTCCGTGATATTCTCCAGCGTGTTTCGGAACCCGAGGATCATGTGCCGCTCGTGTAGTAAGGATAGCCATGCCCCCGTCTCCCTGCCGTGTCGGCACCCGTAAAAGCGCTTTGGCAAAAACCCAATCCCAAGGGGTTGCCAGTTTATTGGAAAAACTCGGTTTGCGCTGTTCCCTGGTCGAAATCGTGAGCGAGGGAGACCGAAATCGTTCCAACCCTCTCTACGCTATTGAAACAGACTCCCCAGGGCTTTTTTGCAAGCAGCTTGAAGAAGCGTTAATTGGTGGAACAATCGATCTTGCTGTCCACTCGCTCAAGGATTTGCCGACGACACAGCCCTCAGGACTGTTCGTAGCGGCCATTTCCACACGCGAAGTACCAGGAGATTGTCTGCTAATTCACCCAGCGAAAGTGGATAGTTCTCGTCCCCTGTCCTTGGCCGAGGGGGCGCGGGTTGGGACGAGTAGCCTGAGGCGAGAAGCGCAGCTACTCGATGCTAGACCGGATTTAAAGCCCGAGTCTATCCGAGGAAATGTCCCGTCACGGGTGGCACAGGTGAGGGAGGGTAAGCTGGACGCCTGCGTCCTGGCGCAGAGTGGAGTCAAGCGTCTGGGACTCGATCTTCAGGGCGTGATTCGAGTCGATCTGGACCCCACGCGATTTGTCCCGGCACCGGGACAAGGGGCGTTGGCTATCGAAGCCCGAAAAGACAGTTCTGCTGAGTTTTTGCAGTGCCTTGGTAGCCTGAACGATACGCTTTCGGCTACAGCCGTTCGGGTAGAAAGGCGCATCATGCGCGATCTCGAAGGGGGTTGTACGCTGCCACTGGGGGTTTGGTGCCGGCAGGAGCAGGGGCAATGGGCGGTGCACGCGTTCTTAGGAATCGCTCGAAACCGCCGAGAGGGCCGCCGGGATTGGGTTTCCTTCCATCGCTTTGACATTTGCGGGACCGACGAAGACACTCTGGTCGCTGAGACCGTGGGCTTTTTCAAGAGGGTAAAATGAATCACCGCCGGGTGTTGGTCACCGGGGATCGCGACGACTGGGCATCGGTTGGCACAGCCTCAGGAGCTGTGGAGTTTATCTCAGTGCCCGTGCTGGAGTATGCCCGGCTGCCGATTCGCATGGAATTATTGGAACATTGGTTGGTTCAAAAACCCGCGGAGTGGATAGTCTTTACAAGTCCGCGAGCGGTACGATTTTGGTCAGAAGTCCTCTTGGAAAACGGTTTTGAATTTCCAGTCGAAACGCGGGTCGCTTGCGTGGGAAGTCGTACGGCTGAAGTGGCATCAGAGGAGGGGTACTGCGTCGACTTTGCCCCTCGCCAACCGGGAACAGAGGGTTTTTTGGAGGAGTTTGAAAAAGTGACTTCGCCAGCTTCAGTCCTGATCCCGGCTGCTGCTGGGGGGCGTCTGAAAATACGGGATCGTCTCCAACGAATGGGCTATGAAGTTACTTGGACGCCTCTTTACGAAACTCGCTCAAAGTCCGATATTGCCCACGGTGTTTCGGCTCAAAGTCTAGAGACTGCTAATGCGATTGTTTTTACTAGCCCGTCTTCGGTAGATGCTTTTTTGGATGCTTTTCAGCTGCCCGAAAATGTTCGAATTATCGCCATTGGCGGATTCACGGGAAAGCACCTAGAGAGCAAAGGTTATGTTCGTCCGCGACTTTTACCTGGGGGAGATTTTTCGCGCATAGAGGAGGCCCTGTCTTGAATTTAATAGAACGCCCCAGGCGCCTGCGCTCCACCGAAGGCGTACGCAATCTTGTCGGCGAAACACGACTGGACCTTGCCGATTTGATTCAGCCCTATTTCATTTCTCCGCGTCCGGTACAGAACGAACCGATATCGGGTTTTTCGGGTGTGCTTCGATGGGGAGAAGATGCATTGGTCAGAAAGATCGAAGAAGATCTTGAGCGAGGCCTCAAGAACTTTTTGTTGTTCGGTGCGGCCCATTCGAAGGACGCCCTGGGTTCAGAAAGCTATTCTGAACATAGCAGTATTCCGCGTGCATTGCGCCGTTTGCGTTCGGCTTTTGGAAGTCATGCAGTTTTGTTTACCGATGTTTGCCTTTGTCCCTATACATCGCATGGCCACTGCGGTGTTTGGGAAAATGGACGAGTAGCCAATGACAGCTCGGTCGCGCTTTTGGTCAAAAGCGCGTTGGCGCACGCGGAAGCAGGAGCCGACTTCGTGAGTCCCTCCGACATGATGGATGGAAGGGTGGGCGCTATCCGCCTGGGGCTAGACAGCCAAGGGCACGAGTCTGTAGGGATTCTCGCCTATACCGCAAAGTTTGCCTCTCAGTACTATGGGCCTTTTCGAGAAGCGCTGGGATCCTCGCCCGAAAGTGGTTCTGATCGTCGCGGGTACCAGATGGACTATCGCAATCAAACCGATGCTATGCGCGAACTGCGTCTGGATATCGCCGAAGGTGCGGATATGGTCATGGTAAAGCCAGCCCTGGCGTACTTGGATATTATTTCGGAGTTTAAGCGTCGTAGCGATGTTCCTGTCATCGCCTACAGCGTGAGTGGTGAATATCAAATGGTAAAGCAAATGGCCGAAGCGGGTCTGGTGGACGAACGCCAATTGGCGTTGGAAAACCTATTTGCTATTCGTCGCGCGGGAGCAACGGGTGTGATCTCCTATTTTTCAAGCCAAATTGCTAAGGAAGGCTGGTTGAAGTGAATTCCTCCGAATGGTTTCAGCGAGCTCAGAAAGTCACTCCAGGGGGCGTGAATTCCCCCGTGCGGAGTTTTAAACATGTGGGCGGTTCGCCTATTTATTTTGCGCGAGCAGAAGCCGCCCATCTCTACGATGTAGATGGTAATTCCTATACGGATTTTTGCATGGCTTTTGGCCCACATCTGCTGGGGCACAGCCCTCTTCCTGTTGTGCGGGCGGTACAGGAACAAATTACCCAGTCAGCGACGCTGGGTGCCTGCCATCCAAAAGAAGTGCTTTTGGCAGAGAGGTTGTTGCAAGCCTATCCCTTTTTGGATCAAGTTCGCTTGGTTAACAGTGGCACCGAGGCGGTGATGACCGCGGTGCGCTTGGCGAGAGGCGTGACCGGGCGTTCAAAAGTAATTTTTTTCGAAGGCTGCTACCATGGGCACAGTGACGGCTTTTTAGCAAAAGCAGGCAGCGGTTTAGCGCATTTGAGCGAGTCCTCTTCGTTGGGAGTTCCAGCTTCGGTAGTAAGCGAAACTCTAGTTGCACAGTTTAACGACTTGGAAGGTTTGGACCGGTTATTCCAGAGGCATTCCGGCTCAGTGGCGGCACTGGTGCTGGAGCCAATACCCGCAAACAATGGTTTGTGGGTCCCCTCCAAAGAACACCTGAAAAAAATCGTTGCGATCGCGCGCCACCACGGCGCATTGGTGGTTTTTGACGAGGTCATTTGCGGCTTTCGTATCGGATTAAATGGGGCGTGTGGGTATTTTGATCTTCAGCCCGATCTTGTCACTTTGGGCAAAGTCATTGGAGGGGGACTCCCGTTGGCAGCGGTCGTGGGCACCGGGACCGTTATGCAGCACTTGGCTCCCTGTGGTGGTGTTTACCAAGCGGGAACGTTATCAGGGAATCCCGTCGCATGTGCGGCGGGGCTAGCAGTTCTGGAAACGGTTTTTGAAAATCCCCCCTATGCTCTTTTAGAGGATCGCACTCGGCGGTTTGCTCACGCTCTTGAACTCGCTTTGGGAGGACGGACAGCGGTGACTGTGCGGTCAGTCGCTTCGCTTTTCTGGATTTGTTTTGGGGATGCTGGAGAAAATTGGATTCCAAATATCGATGAGAAGTCTCGCGCGGAATATGCTGCTTTTTTTAAGCGCGCTTTGAATTTGGGGATCTATTTGCCCCCGTCGCCTTATGAGGTGGGGTTTGTGTCGACTGCGCATACCCCGGAACTCTTAGAATCTGCCGTGGAAAAACTTGCCCAATGCGTTGGTTGCTAAGAAACAAGTCTCGTGCCGGTTTGTTTGTGGCGGTCCATGCGCTGGTCCTGGCGCAAGTGGCTTGGTGGGCGTGGGTATTCACTCGAGATGCCGATATCATCGCGGCGCTCCAGAAGCAGCAACTAGCGGATTCCACTTTGCTGGATTCTGAACAGATTCATCGTGAGGCCCGACATCGAAAACTCATGTTTTGGTCAGAGTCCGCGTTTTTTGCGATGGTGATTTCCGTGGGCCTCTGGGCGCTCTATCGCGCTTTGCGCCAAGAGCGTCATTCGAAGGAGATGCAACGCGCCCTGATTGAAATTGTTTCTCACGAATCGAAGACCCCCCTGACGGCTCTCAAGCTCCGGCTCGAGGCGCTAAGGGATACTACGAGCGACTCTGAAGTGGTCTCGAGCTTGAATCGAGCTCTGGATGAAGTGCGGCGCCTGACCGGCGTTGTTGAAAAGACTTTGGACCTTAATCGCACCGAGCGCCAGGCGCTGCGTTTTGAGCTTGTGTACTTGGCAGAGGTCGTCGAGTCGGTGGTCGGACGGGTGGAACCTTGGTTGCAGGCCAAGGGTGTCGAGCTTGAGCTAGTGTTGGATCCTGATATTGAAGTAAAAGCAGATTTTTCCAGTTTACAAAGCAGCGTGCAGAACCTGGTGGAAAACGCCGTTTTATACAATCCTCGAGAACGAAAACAGCTACGGATTAGTTTGCAGGCTGTGGGGCCGCGAGCGGTGCTGACTGTGCAGGACGATGGACCTGGGGTGGCAGAGGGAGAAGTCGAGAGGATTTTTGAGCGGTTCTATCGAGGGAAATCGAAAGTGGGTAAGACCCCAGTATCGGGTACGGGGCTGGGGCTGTATTTGGCACGGGTGATTGTAGAAGCGCACAGGGGTATTTTGCGTTTGGTTCGAACTCCAGTGGGAGCCTGTTTTCAGATAGATCTTCCAAGGCGGGTGGTCACATGAGTGAAAGATTGTGTCTTGTCGAGGATGATCCAACAATTTCCGAGTTTGTATCCGGTCGTTTAAGAACTCAGGGCTATGAGGTGTCAGAGTATGCGTCGGCAGACGAAGTGCTTTGCGAATCTTCGTTGTTCGACTTGTACATATTGGATTGGATGCTTCCGGGGGAGATGTCTGGAATCGCGTTATGCGAAGAGATACGTTCTCGATCCCCTTTAGTGCCTGTGCTGATGCTATCGGCTCTGTCTGACCCGGCCCACAGGGTCGAGGGTTTGCGAGTGGGAGCCGACGATTACCTGGCCAAACCTTTTGAGATGGAAGAGTTGCTTTTGCGGATCGACGGCATGTTGCGCCGCCGCTCCTGGTACCGTTCGGTACCTTCGCAAGGGAGTGTCTATGAGTGGGACGGAAGGCGAATAGACTTTGAGAAAATGGAAGCAAGTTTTAGGGGGAAAACATTCGTACTCACCCAAAAAGAATGCATGTTAATGAAGCTTTTGGTAGAGAATGAGGGCGAAGCAGTCAGTCGTGATCAGGTGCTGGATCGTGTTTGGGGCTATCACTTGTTTCCTTCGTCTCGAACCGTCGATAATTTTATTTTACGTTTGAGGAAATATTTTGAAGAGGAGCCGGGTTCACCCTGCCATCTACTCTCGGTGAGAGGGCAGGGCTACCGATTTAAAAGATGAAACCACTTTTGATTCAGCATTTGTCAGGAGAACCCATTGGTCGCTTTCCGGTTTGGGCGATGCGGCAGGCGGGCAGGTACTTGCCAAACTATCGAGCGATTCGAGCCCAGCATAGTTTTTGGGAGATGGTTACGAACCCAGAGCTCGCGGCCGCGGTCAGCATGACTCCATTGGGTGTCTTGCCCGTGGATGGCGTGATTTTTTTCTCAGATATTTTGACCTTGCCTTACGGTCTCGGCATCCCGATCGAAATGCGCGAAGGCATCGGTCCTGTTGCAACTCAACCCATTCGATCTGCAAAAGAGTTTGAGGTTTTTCATAAGTACTCCCCTGATTCGCATACGCCCTATGTAGGCCAAGCGCTTCGGATGGTAAGAGCAAAAACACCGGAAGAAATTGCTCTTTTAGGATTTGCGGGTGCCCCTTGGACGGTAGCGTCCTACCTAGCCGACGGAAAAGTCGGCAAAAAATTCGAAGCCATTCGCACTTGGATGCATCGAGATCCAGCAGATCTTACGCAAGCATTGGGCTATTTAGCGGATGCCACGGTTTCTTATTTACGTTCCCAGGTTCAGGCCGGTGCTCAAGCAGTGCAGCTTTTTGATACTTGGCTTGCTGAAATGCCAAAGGGGTATTTTATGGCCTATTACCTCCCTTTGCTAAACCGGATTTTCAAACAGATGCGTTCAGAATCCGTTCCACTTATTTTTTACTGCCGCCACGCGCACCATTTATTGGATGAGTTGTGTGCGCTGGAGATCGATGTTCTGAGTGTGGATGAACTTTTGCCCTTGAGCGAAGTGGAAAACCGTACCCAAGGAAAGTTTTCGCTTCAGGGCAATCTAGACCCGTTGCTTTTATTTGGAGAATCGGGGGTTGTTCGTCGACAAACGCGTGCGTTGGTTTCTGAGGCAAGAAAACTAAAAAAGCCCGCGATACTCAACCTGGGGCACGGCCTGCTGCCGGGAACCCCAGTTGAGAACGTCCAGGCTTTTTTTGAAGAGGCCAGAGCCCTTTGGGTCTAGAAGCACTCATTCATAAGTACAGCACGCCCGGCCCAAGGTACACGTCGTACCCTACGGCGCCTCAATGGTCGGAGTCAGTCGGTCCCGCCGCCTATGCGGATGCGTTAACGCGGGTAAAAGAGGGCGAGCCTCTGTCCTTGTACGTGCATTTGCCGTTTTGTGAAAAGCTTTGCTACTACTGCGGGTGCAATATCCAAATCACCCACGACAAAAAACGTAGCCGCTCTTATGTCGATCAGATTTTGCGCGAGCTGGAGCTGGTTGCGACCCGCATTCCTGGGAATCGGCCTGTGGCCCAGATCAGTTGGGGAGGCGGGACTCCCACTTTTCTGAGTTGTGAGGAAATTGAAGCCATTGGTCGGGCCATTCGAGGGCTCTTTGCGGTGGAAGCGGGAGCAGAGATCAATATCGAGATAGACCCACGTGTCACCACCACAGAGCAGCTATCTGTTTTGAGGGAGCAAGGGTTTAACCGCGCGAGTCTGGGGGTTCAGGATTTTAACCCTGACGTTCAGCAGGCCATCAATCGCATTCAACCTGCCCAGATGACAGCCGATCTATTGGCGCAGTGCCGCCAGAGAGGTTTTGAGGGGGTTAATTTTGATTTGATTTACGGCTTGCCCAATCAAACCCTATCCAGTTTTGAGGACACGATAGGCGAGGTGGTCAAGCTGCGCCCCGATCGGATCGCGCTCTATAACTACGCTCGTTTGCCATCGCTGTTAAAGCACCAAAGCATATTGGAAAAGTATCCTATGCCCAGCGCCGAAGAGCGGGTTTCCATTTTTTCGATGGCATTTGAAAGGCTTCGGGCTGTCGGTTACGAGGCTATTGGTATGGACCACTTTGCTTTGGTCGACGATAGTCTGTCAAAAGCGTTGCGAGAAGGTAGGCTGTACCGCAACTTTATGGGCTATTGTGTAAAACAAGGAGTTCATTTGTTGGGAGTGGGGGCTTCGGCCATCGGCGAAGTGGGCGGTGGTTTTTTTCAGAACATAAAAAAAGCCAGCGATTATGAGGCGAGTATCGCCCAAGGCAAGCTTGCAACTTTGCGAGGATTGGTTTTGAGCGAGGACGATTTGCGGCGAAAGTGGGTTATCCAACGCTTGATGTGCCAGTTTGGTGTCTCCAGCGACGAGTTTGCTCGTACTTTTGGTGTTGAGTTTAGGGAAGTGTTTGGCAGTGAGTTAGAGGCACTGGATCCTTTGCGAGAGGATGGGTTTCTCGAGGGGGATGGTACCTTCCTTAAAGTCACCGAACTCGGCAGGCTGTTCGTTCGCAATATCGCCATGGGCTTTGATGCCTACCTGCAGTCGCAGCGCGCCACGTTTTCGAAAACAGTTTAGGAGGGGTTCTATGCCTGAAAAAAAGAAAAAGACGACAAAAAGCGCTTCGCACTTGAGGCAGTCTAAATCTAAAGATTTTCTAAAGCGCTTACAGCAAGAGAATTCAATGGTGGAATACTTCACTCGCCTTACGATACTAAACCCACCTGCGGCCCGGCTCCTATCGCCTGAAACTGAGACGCGCCGCGAAGGAGGTTTTGTGCGTCTTGCTCACGCTAAAGAGGAGTTTCGGGCCCCGGTGATTACCAAAGGCAAGTCCGCTAGAAAACCGACGAAGAATGAAAAGTAGAAGGTAGGAATTCCGTCGGAAATCGGGTATATAAAGGAGATTAAAGTCCGTTGGACTAGGAGGATCGATGGCAACCAAAGTTGCAAAAGTCGGAATCAAAAAAGAAGACGGTTGGCTTTATTTCTTGGATAAAAAGGGCCATATTTCGCGGGCCAAAATGGGCCGCGGTCGTAAGGGCTCAAAAACGAAACCTCAGGTGGTTGCCAAAGTCGGCGTTAAGCGTCAGAGCGGCTTCTTGTATTTCGTCGATAAACAAGGCGATTTGTCTATGGCCAAGATGTCTCGCAAGGGCCGTAAACGCGTTGCAAAAAAAGCAACTAAGAAAAAAGCCAAGAAGACAGCTCGACGTAAGAAGTAAGTCGACGCAGTTTTTGAAGTGTTTGACGGCCGACGGGATAACCGGCGGCCGTTGGCATTTTAAGGGGTTCTCATTCGTGGAGTAGGTATGTTGAATCGTCGGTTGGAAATGCCCAAGCCTCAAAACGAACCTGTGCGGTCCTATGCTCCTGGGCTGCCCGAGCGGGCAGCATTAAAGTCCGTTCTTTCAGAACTCTTGGGGACCCACCTGGAAGCGGCTCCTATTGTCGATGGTAAAGAGGTGCATACGGGTCGAACAATCCCTATACGCCCTCCTCACCGCCTACAACACACGCTGGGCTCCTACCACGAGGCCGGCCCTGCGGAGGTTCAAAAGGCCATTGAGGGAGCCAAGAAAGCAGCTCCTGGTTGGGCCCGCACACCAGCGGATGAAAGGGCCAAGATTTTTCTCAGGGCTGCTGAGCTTTTGGCTGAAAAGTACCGGTATCGTTTGAACGCTGCCACTATGTTGGGCCAGAGTAAGACCTGTTACCAGGCCGAGATCGATTCTGCTTGTGAGCTGGTAGATTTTTTGCGTTTTAATACCTATTTTCAGCAAGAGATCTTCGCCGTGCAACCCGATTCGGCTCCCGGGACATCCAATCACTTGGAGTATCGCTCGCTCGAGGGCTTTGTGTTTGCGGTAACGCCGTTTAATTTTACCGCGATCGCGGGCAATTTGCCGACTTCCGCTGCGATGATGGGGAACGTGGTTTTGTGGAAGCCCGCATCGACTGCAGTTTATTCTGGATATTTTTTTATCAAATTGCTCGAAGAAGCAGGTCTTCCCCCTGGAGTCATTCAGTTCTTGCCTGGCAGCGGGTCGCAGATTGGCGACCCGGTACTTCAAAGTCCGGATTTTGCGGGGGTGCATTTCACGGGGAGTACGGGGGTTTTTCAAGGCATGTGGAAGACCATCGGTGCACACATTAGTCGATACCGCAGCTATCCCCGCATTGTGGGGGAAACTGGAGGGAAGGGTTTTGTTTTCGTACACCCGTCCGCGGACGTTAACGCCGTATGTACGGGGTTGATTCGAGGAGCATTTGAGTACCAGGGACAAAAGTGCTCCGCTGCGAGCCGGGCATATATACCCCGGAGCCTTTGGTCCCGCGTTCAAGAGAAGATGATTGCCGACATGCGGGCCATTAAAATGGGTGATGTAACTGATTTTTCGTGTTTTATGGGAGCGGTAATTGACAAAAAAGCTTTTGAGACGATTGGGAGCTACATTCAAGCAGCCCGATTGAGCTCGGAGTGCCGTGTCATCCAGGGTGGGGGAGCGCACGCCGAAGAAGGGTATTTCATCGAGCCTACGCTCATTGAAACTACTAACCCCCGCTACCGTACAATGTGCGAAGAAATTTTTGGGCCTGTCCTGACAGTGCATGTGTATGACGATGCAAAAATGCAAGATATGGCGACGATATGTGATGAAACTTCGCCCTACGCGCTGACTGGAGCGGTTTTTGGGCAGGATAAAGACGCTCTGGCCAAATTGAGTGAGAAGTTTACTCAATCGGCGGGGAACTTTTATATTAATAACAAACCCACCGGCGCTGTCGTCAATCAGCAACCCTTCGGAGGGGCCCGAGGTTCGGGAACGAACGATAAAGCGGGTAGTATCTACAACCTGATTCGTTGGACGAGCATTCGCACTGTGTCGGAAACCTTTCAGCCCCCTACCGATTTTCGCTACCCGTTCTTACAGAGCGAGTAACTTAAAATCTGGGTACCGCTGGGTGACAAACTCTTTGAGCTTTGCCTTGAGCTGTTCCTCAATCTGGCGGGCACGTTCTTTAGTGACGCCGTATTTTTCACCGATTTCTTGGAGCGTGAGCGGAGTTTCTGCGATGAGGCGCTCCTTGAATATGAGTTTTTCCCGACCTTCAAGGGTTGCCGAAAACTGAGTCAGAATATCGTGGAAAATCTGGCGTTGTTCTTTATCGCCTAGTTCATCGTCGATACTAGCGCCCGTATCCGCTAGATTTTGAATCGCTTCGCTCTTGTCGTCACGGTGCTCGGGGGCATTCAGGGAAACTTCATTGTGGGAAAGGCGTTGATCCATCTCGCGGACATCTTTTTCTCGTACGTCGAGTTTGGCAGCGAGGAGTTTGACGCTTTCATTGGGCGATATGCCGAGTTGCTCGAGTTTCTTTTGTTCGGCCCGCAATCGATAAAAAAGTCGCTTCTGCGCTTGTGTCGTTCCCAGTTTTACCAGCGAGTGGTTGCGCAGTAGGTAATCCTGGATGTAGCTGCGGATCCACCATACAGCGTACGTCGTAAGTCGGACGTCCTTATACGGGTTAAAGTCTTGGACTGCACGTACGAGGCCCATATTCCCTTCCTGGATGAGGTCCAAGAGTTTGGTTCGGTAGTGCACATACTCAAACGCGATTTTTACGACAAAGCGCAAATTGCTAGTGACCAGGCGTTGAAGGGCATCGCGATCTTTTTCTTCAAAAAGGCGGATGGCGAGTTCGTGCTCTTCTTCGCGGGTTAGAAGTGGGTACTTTTGTACTTCTTTCAGATAGGCCGACAGCAAAGGGTCGGATTGAGTGACCGACGTGGAAGACGAAGGGGGAGCGGGCGGGCGAGGGGCGCCATGGTCGACGATCTTACGCCGGGGAAGTTTTTCACCTTGCTTCACAGGGGCGGGGAGGCTGGTTTTTCCAGTTTTGCGAGGACTCATTGCTAACAAGTACATACCACAACACCAAAAAGCTTGTCGTTACGCATCAGTAGGGTAGTCTGGTCGCTTCAAAATGGAACGGCTTTTAGTTTATCTTACGACCCTCTCCTCGAATATCGCCTATCTCATTATTTTCGGGATCTTAGTTGCCTGCGGACTGGGTTTCCCCTTGCCTGAGGACATCCCGCTCGTTGCAACCGGCTACCTGATTTGGGACGGCACAATGCAGTGGTTTCCTGCGCTTCTAGTGACCTTGGCGGGGGTGCTCGTGGGAGATACCTGCCTGTTTTACCTCGGGCGCAAAGTAGGTAAGCGGATCTTGCGTCAGCATAAGTTTCAGAGTGTGTTTCCCCCGCACCGGGTGCGACGGGCCGGCGCTTATTTCAGGAAGTATGGGGACAAGCTGGTTTTCTTCGCGCGTTTTGTGGCGGGCTTGCGGGCGGTAGTGTTTTTTATGGCTGGTTCGCTCAAGGTTCGGTACACGCGCTTTTTAATTTTGGACGGTTTGGCGGCGTTGTTGAGCGTGCCGTTGTGGATCCTGCTTGGATACGGTTTGGGGCATTTTTTTGGCGACCAGATTTCAGAAATTCTTAAAAAGGTAAAAGAAGTTAAAACAGCCTTATCGATTGTGATCGTAGTTATTTTGATTGCCGTGGGCGTCAGAATGTACCGGTCGTACAAAGAACAGTCCAAGAAGCCGGGCCGAAAGGCCCGTAAATGATCGCCTTGCGGGGCGGTTGGCTGAATTCTCCCAAGCTCTGCTTTCTCATTTGCATTATCTTGATTTCTCTCCGTTTGGTTTGGCCCGGCGAAACCCCTTTCAATGGCGATGAGCGGGATCTAGTGTCTCGGGCTCTTTCCGCAAATCAGGCGGGTGAGTGGGTGACGCATGGTCTGCGTGGCACGCGAGGCGTGGACTATGGACCTGTACCGATTTGGTTCTATCAAGCTGTTTTTTTGGTGACGGATAATTTGCTCAACGTCGTGCGTATCAAGGCGTTTGTTGTGAGTTTGATGACATTGGCGGCCGTTTTCCGGCTAGCAAGCTTGGTTTCAGCGTTTCCCGTTTGGGCAACTTGTATTCCTTTTCTGAGTCCGTATTTTTGGATGTATTCGCGAGATCTTTGGGACAATAGTTGGATGGTACCCGTAAGCGCGTTGTTTTTTGCATCTTACTTACAGTTCTTGGCCAATCCACGCCGCCAATGGTTGGCGATAACGGCGTTTTGGGCTGTGGTGGCCGTTCAAATTCATTTGTTTTGTTTGCCTTTACTGACGACGGTAGCGTTTCATTTTTTTGTTTGTCTTCGAAGGTGGTGGACCCGTCACTTGCCATTCCTATTTGTGGTGGGGCTTTTTGCGGCAGCAGCTTTGTACCCGTACGTGCATCACTGGGTGACCGCAGGTCTTAGGCCTGTTGCCATTCCGTTTGGGCCTGGGGTTTTGCATTTCGTGTTTGGATTATTGGGGACGCGGGTTCTGACCGCCGTGGGATTTGAGTATTTTTTAGGGTGGGATTGGTATGTGAAAGGTTTACCTCTTGCGATTGCTGGAATCAGTGCATTCGCGGTTTGGTTCAGCGCAGTTGCATTGGTGCCTACGGTTTATGGCGCGCGCAACGCTTGGCTACGTATTAGTCGGGGATCGAAGCGCTGCTTTGCAAATGTCGACGGAGCAGTCGATACCCTCGTCTTGGGGGCAGTAGCAATGCATGTAATAATGGTGGGAGTGGGACAGTTGATCAACCACCCGCACTATTATGGCGGGGTTTGGATGGCCTTTTATGTGCTGGTTGCACGGGGTTATAGCGAATTAACGCTGCGCAATCCGCGTTGGGAGGCGATTTCAAGAGCCTATCTCGGAGCGATGTTTATCAGCCTGTGTCTTGTTCTTTATCAAGTTCGCCAAGGAGTGGGACAGTTCCAGCCTCATTTTGGCCAGCCTATTCAAAAACAATCTGTTCGCTAACTCATTTCTAACACACGCTCTTTCATTCCCCTTTAAAGTAAATATGTTTTTGGGTCCATGTGATGAGAGGAAGCTATGAGCGCACTGCATTCTGGATTGGGGCTCTTTTCTGTGAAATTTATGACCCGATTCTACCATCAGGCTTTTCGATTTCTGCTTTGCGGCCTGGTGGGCGTTATTTTGCTGGGGTTCCTTTTTGGAATTCTAAAGACCGTGTTGGATTTTCGTTTGTTGCTTACAGAAAGTTTGGAGACGGCGTTTCACAGTTTGCTCATTGATTTTTTGCTTTTGTTGGCAATCGTCGAAATTCATAAAACTACGATCACCTATCTCGCGCGGGGGCGTGTGAAAGTGACTTATATTATCGATACTGTTTTGATCGTCATGCTGAGCGAAGTGATAACTCTGTGGTTTAAGGGAAGTCCCTTAGTGCCCTGTTTGATGCTCGCCCTGATTCTAGTGACTCTGGTGACTGTTCGAGTGGTGACCATTCGGCTATCTCCCGGTATTCGGCAGTGGAGGTCGCCCTTGCTTCAGATGGCTGCTTAACCATCCCGGTACGCGGTTACTTATTCAAAAATAACCGCGTACCGAAAGGAACTTATCTTGACGCTGTGGTCAACTGGTTCGCTCTCTGTCCTTTAAAGTGCCGACGGTGCCCGTACTGCCACCTCGAAAACGAATTTTCGGAGCGAAATTGGAGAGCGAGTTGTTCTTGAGCGCCGCCCATCGTGGAGTAGCGAATGTGCATCATTGTGGCCAGAGGTATCTGGTAGGGGTTCTCAGTATAAATGAGAAGCCATCTCTTGGTGTGAAGTCCTGGAGGGATCTCAAAACTACCCGAAAGCAAGTGGGTGTCTGGTACTGCCTGCGCCAGTTTGGCTCTTTCCGAGGTAGACAGCATGGCCACGTTCGCAAAGCCAATCAGTCCAGTGGAGACTCCCAATTGTCCCGCAAGTCTAAGTCCTCTATCCCTCGATGCGAGGCCTGCTGTTTCGGTAGCCGCTCCAACCAGTGACACCGCCCCCATGACGGACGCCAGATTAGCAGCGCGAACCTGAGCGTTTTCCGACATGGCTTTGGCAAATGCCGATATTCTTTCTCCAACAGGGAACTCCACTTCTTTATTCAAAATGGGATCTTTAAAGTCCAATTCGACGTCGGAAATTTTGATCCATTTTCTCGAAGTGTTCTCAAATGTGAAATTGACCAAAGCAAAGTGAGGGGTGGAAAGGCTCGAATCTTCACTTCCAGTGACGACCACTCCGGATTTAGTTTCGTTTTCTGAGTCGGCGGAGCGCGAATCCGCTGTGGGCACCGCAAACTGTCCTGATCGAATTGTGGCGCATCCGGTTAGTAAAACATAGCTCAGTATGAATAGTGTTTTCATTGTTTTCCTCATGTCGTTTCAATTGGTTTAATGATTGGTTGATTTCTGGTGCGTGGTTAGTTTTTAAAGGTAACCAAGCATCAAAAAAGCGACTTAGGCCGTTTGCATCATGCTTTGAAGGAAACGCTCCGTCTCAATCAGCGAGGCCTTGAAGTGTTCACACACTGGTTTGAGGTCTTCAAAGATCAGAGTCTCCTTTTTTTCTGAGTGATAACACGAAGCGTTTGGATGAAACCTCGAGGTAAGGGCTTCACAGGTTGAAATCAGTTCTACTTGCAATTGTTTATGCATCATGGTGTCGGTGAAATCCATTTCAGTATCTTTTACTAGCTCTATAAATAGCCGGTAGGCTTCAATGCCGCGTTCCCACTTGCTGATTAGGCGCTTGAACTCAGGGGAACAGTACCCACCGGCAACCCAAATAGAGGCTGCGTGATTTGCTTCACGTGTCGCGTGCTCGGAATCCGAAATAGGGCGGGAGCTAGCAAGTGGTGGAAGCATTTTGAACGTATCAGGTGTGCTGTCTTTGGATGATTGAGCTTCGTTTTCGGTGTTTGACTCTAGGTGGGCTTTGTAACCACTGAATCCAACCGTTTGCTTGCCACAGGCGCCTACGAGTAATGACAAAATTACTGAAGTTAAAAGGTTTCGCATATTCCCTCCGCGAAAGTGATTTGTTTTTAGATGGAACACCGGCAGGAATACTTGATGGGGTGGGCCTGGTCGAATTCAGTTATTCAATAGCCAGTAGTTATCCGGTGGATAACCGATGGGAATAAATATGCTGGCGATGTTACAGGCGAGCGCCGTGGACCAAAGCGCCCAAAGTGCTTTTGAAAAAATGGTCATGGTCGGCCTTCGACCACCCAAGAATTCTATCTTCGGTTTTTTCCATTTCCGACAGGAGTTCGCCGAATCCCTCGGGAGTGGGAGACCCCAAGTTAACCGTACGGGGGTTGCGCTCCCAGCCACGCTCACCATTCTTTCTGGGGAGCCAATTTCCATCGTTCCAAGCTAAAGTCGTATTTGCGGGTGGGGAAAATGTTTGACGCCTTTGTTCCAGCTCAAAGAGGGACGCGGCACGCTGGGCTACATTTAGCTTGTGCTCGGCCTCGAGAACGTATTGAGACAACGTTGCCGCGATTTTCTGAAGTTCGTTTCTAATTTCATTGGAAGTGGTCAACTGTTCTCTTCCTGTTCGGCCCTGGGTATCATCCACGTGCCTTTGGATTTGCACCAAATCTTTGTCGATTTTCGATATTAGCATGCCCGTTTCGTCTGGCTGAATACAGCAAGTACCGCTCTCACCCTCCAATTATGGAAACGGGCCGGGACGCCGATTGAAACTAGTGTCTTACTCTTTCATAATGAAAAGCATGGGCTTTTCCTCACAGCTTCCGCGTTGGATTTTTTTGTTTGGATTCGCTGCTGTCTGTGACCCATCGCATTTATCCTATCTTCACCCGGTTATCAGTCCTCGCAGCACCCAGCTCGTCGATGAGTTGCTAATGGGCCTGAATGGGGCAGCGTCATTGCAAAAGCCGCCACGAGGGCATCTACGACCTTATGAGAAAGAAAGTATTCTCAGCGGCCATAGAAGTGTTCTTAGCCTGGGCGAAGGCGAGAGTGACTACATTGGCACTATCCTTCTTGAGCGTTCGAGAAGGGATTTGCCACTGCAGGATGTCCATGCCGTCGACCTGGCCTACGGCGGGCATCCCGAGAAGATCGATAGGTACTTTCTCAAGCGCCGGCCGCAAGGCTTTAAGTCTGCCAAGTTGAAAGAGTTCCCAGGCAACTACCATGGACAGCGATTTGAAGACTTGGACATTCGGGGTGCGGATGGGCTGACACGCAAGTTTGATGAAATCATCTCATCGCATTCGCTAAGCTATGTCTTGGCAAAATCTGCCCCGCCTATTCAACGACGTATCCTGGAAAAGATCGCGCTTCATGCGCAAAAAGGCGGAGTGCTTCGTTCCGTTTCCGATCTCGGTCAATTTACTGAGGAACTAAGACTGACTCTTGAGGCGTTGAAACTTCGAGGAGTAATTCGAGACTACGGTTTCACAACATTTTCGGCTGAAACCCCACATGAAGGGTTTTTTATCCTATTCCCGTAACGCCCTCGAGCCGGAGCAACCGTGGCTTTATTCGGGGACCTGCTGAAAAGCCGCCCAGCTCCCCGTCGGATCGCACGACTCGATGACAGGGAATTAAAACAGGAAAAGGGTTGCTACCCACGGCATTTCCTACAGCGCGTTGTGCTTTTGGCCGGCCGATCTGATTGGCAATCTGTGCGTATGTTCTTGTCTGGCCAAAAGGGATTTTGAGCAATGCTTTCCATACCTGCCTCTGAAACTCAGTTCCGCTCGGAAGCGACACACAAGAAAACTTTGTGCGTTTGCCACCGAAATACTCGCGCAGTTCTCGGCCCACCGCACTTTGAACGGGGCTCGGCTTTGAAACGGTCACTGGCTCTGGGCCAAAACGCAGTTCCATCAGCTCATCTCCCACCCAATGCCCTGTGATCGGACCAAAGTCCGTATCCCAACAGATAACTGAACATAGCGCTTTAGAAGCAGTTCTTCTCTTTGTCACACTACCGCCTCCTCACCAACTGCGCCCGTGCAATGCTAAAAAGCAGAGGGCCAAAGAACAAAAGATACGGCGATAAAATAATCAGCAAATAGACTTTCATTCCCATGGAACCAAGCAGGAATTTATACAAAAGCACGCCGCCTGCGAGCATTGCCAACCACTTTGCTTTCACCGGAAGTACGAAAAAAAGATAGAACTCCATTTCTGGAAACAAGGTTCCGAACGCCAGGCTGACATTCTCAATCACCGAGTCCCAGATCATTTGTCGCTGCCCTGCATAAAAGGAGGCCCCTGTCGCTGCGACATAACTCAGCAAAGTAAACAATGTCGTTGGAGCTTCCCCCCATGAACTCTCCATCATCCCAAAGACAAAATAGACATATAAACAAAAGAAAAAGAGCCAAATCGGTTCGTTGTAAATGGGGTAAGCAAAAAGCCGCCAATATTCGCCCGCCATGACAGCTTCGGGGTCAAAAACAAACCTGTCCATTGGTGCGCCCAAAATATTCTGGCCCACAAACCCGAGTACCGCCAATCCAGCGATAAGCATTCCCAAATTGGGCATGCTCAAGAAACTCAGTTTATCGACGATAACTCGTAGGATTTTTGGGAATCGGTTGTCCATGCTGCGCTCTCACTCTCACACTTTGTTGTAAAGTAATGGTGAACTGCCAAAGAATCCGTCAGTTCAGGATGAAATGTCCCCGCTAATACTTTACCCTGTTCCACCAACACAGGCTCGCCCTGGTGCTGCAAAAGTGTTTTTACGCCGGTTCCAACGCGCGAGATCCTCGGCGCGCGGATAAAAATGCCTTCAATTGCCTCAAACGGGCTGTCCTTTACCGGGGTGAGCAAAGCTGAAAAGCTGTCCACCTGGCGACCGTAGGCGTTGCGCGCCACATCGATGTCCAATGCCTGCAGGGAATCTTGTTCCGGTCCAGTCACATTCTTTGCAAGCAAGATCGCTCCAGCACAAACACCCAGCACCGGTTTCTGCTGGGCGAAAAGCCGCAGCGGCTCCCAAAGGTGATTCAAGCGCAATAGGTGAATCATTGCGGAACTCTCGCCACCAGGGAGAATTATTCCGGACAGACTCGTAAGTTGCTCAGGAATGCGGACTCGGATGACTTGAACGCCCAAGCGCTCCAAGTGTCGCTGGTGCGGATCCACCGCACCTTGAAGCGCTAGAATTCCGATTTTTGCTGGACTACCAGCCACGTTCCGAAAGCCGTTCTTCCGGCCGAAGCGTGTGGATATCGATCCCGCGCATTGCAGTGCCCAATCCGCGTGAGCAACGAGCCAAAACCTGCGCGTCATTGAAGTTTGCTGTGGCTTCCACAACAGCATGCGCAAGTTTTTCGGGGTTATCGGATTTGAAAATTCCCGAACCGACAAACACGGCCTCGGCTCCAAGTTGCATGCACAAGGCGGCGTCCGCTGGGGTGGCAACACCACCTGCTGCAAAATTGGGAACAGGGAGTTTGCCCGTTTGCGCGACCAATTTGACGATTGAAAGCGGCGCCCCGAGTTCTTTGGCTTCGTTCATCAATTCTTCCGCACCCAACGTGGTTAATCGACGCATTTGGGTGCGTAGCATACGCAAGTGCCTTACGGCTTCGACAATGTTGCCACTCCCTGCTTCGCCCTTGGTTCGGATCATGGCCGCACCTTCACCAATGCGCCGGAGGGCTTCTCCGAGGTTTCGCGCCCCACATACGAACGGAACCGTAAACGCGTACTTATCAATGTGGTACTGATCATCGGCGGGAGTGAGTACTTCACTCTCATCGACATAATCGACTCCCAAAGCCTCCAGAATCTGCGCTTCCACAAAATGCCCGATACGCGCTTTGGCCATGACAGGGATGGAAACCGTGTCCATGATCTCTTGGATGATTTCTGAGTTCGCCATTCGGGCGACTCCACCTTCTTTTCGGATATCCGCCGGAACTCGCTCAAGCGCCATTACCGCTACAGCCCCTGCTTTTTCCGCGATAAGCGCCTGCTCCCGATTGACCACGTCCATGATAACGCCGCCCTTGAGCATTTCGGCCAAACCGGTTTTCAGTTTCATTTCCGCCATGGAACCTCCAAAAGAAGACTTATTCTCATAGCTTAGCTGATGGGGCAAAGCAATCCGAGGCACTAAACACTAGCGCTTTCAAGGGGTTAGAGACGGTTCCTCTTGTCGGTTCAACCCGGGGCAGATTCTGCGCCTCCTTACTTGGGAGGAGCTGGTGGCTCATCAATGTCGGGAACCGGCTGCGGGGCAGGTTGCCGAGGTGTCGGTTCGACCGGAGTAGGGATTGATGGGTCCAAAGCTGGGGGCGGATTGCCGGTCTGAGCTGGTGTTGCGACGCCGCAATCAAAACAAGATTCGTCCGCGGGGTACCAATCATAGCGGTCAGGTCGCCAAGAGGGGTAGGCGTAAGGGTAACCGTACGGCACATAATCGCGGCTTCCATAGTAACGGTGATAACCGCTGTAGGGACTGGAGTACCCCGAACCATAACTGCCTCGGTAAGTGAAACCGAAACCGCGGTAGCCACTAGCTGGATAGCCGATGCCGCACCCGGATCCCGAATGCCCATAATACCCACCGCTACGTCGCCCATGGCCCGCGTTGGCGGCAAGCGCGGCAGTCAAAAAGCCCAGGCTCAATAGAACTAAAGTCCAATTTTTCTTCATAAAACCAGCCTCCCGAAGCCCTACCCAAGCGAATCTTCTAGCCAGGGTCAAGGTTTATGTGCGGCCGAGTCTGGCCGAACCGTACCTATTGCCATCGCTGTTAGGTTGGCCTAGTGTATCGCCTCAAAGTCACGCATGACCCCATCCCAGGATAGATATAACAACGCGCTGGGAATTCGCTCGGTTCTGAGTACCGAGTCCCTCAGCGCCGACCAAGTCCGGAAAATTCTAGACACTGCTTTTTTCTTCAAAAAAAACCGGCGCAGTAAGAGTTTTAAAAATACCGTCGAAGGCAAAACGATTGTGCTCTTCTTTTTTGAAGCGAGTACCCGCACTCGGGTTTCCTTTGAACTCGCCGCTAAACGCCTGGGAGCAACAACGGTTTTTCTGGGAAATGAAGGTAGCTCCGCGGGAAAAGGTGAAACCCTTTACGATACGGCGCGCACCTTGCAGGCGATGGAGCCTGATGTCATTGTGTTGAGGCACCCCTCGGCCGGTTCTCCGAATTTTTTAAATCAAGTACTCCATGTTCCGGTCATTAATGCGGGGGACGGTTTTCACGAACACCCCACTCAAGCTCTGCTCGATGCGATGACTATCGAAGAATTTAAAGGCGGAATTCGAGGCCAAAAAGTTCTAATCGTCGGCGATATCGCCCACAGTCGAGTGGCTCGTTCAAATATTTATCTGCTCAAAACTATGGGCGCTGAAGTCAGCGTCTGTGGGCCGCCTACCTTGCTCCCTCCAAGAGTCGAAAACATGGGGGTGAAAGTATTTTATGACCTCGACAAAGCGGTCAAAGACCAGGACGTCATCATTCTGCTACGCATTCAGTTTGAACGCTTTGAAGCCGGGCAAACCCCTTCTCGCGGGGAGTACTTGAGGTTTTGGGGAATGACTTCTCGCGTGGCCGATTTGTGCAAACCCGAGGTACTCGTCATGCACCCAGGCCCAATGAACCGAGGTGTTGAACTGTCGACAGAAGTCGCGGATGGTCCGCGCAGTGTGATTTTGAATCAAGTATCTAACGGTGTGGATGTTCGTATGGCAGTCTTGCACTTGCTTACCGGAGGAGAAGTCCTGGGTGGGGGGCAGCCCAAATGAGCAGTTTGTACGTCAAGGGCGCGCGGATCGTCGACCCCAGCCAAAAGCTGGACATTGTGGGCGATATCTATATCGAAAAAGGAAAAATCAAAGCCGTCGGGCGCGTGGACTCGCCGGTTGAAAAAGGTGTCGCCACATTGGACGGCGCCGGTTTAATCGCTTCGCCAGGTTGGATCGATATGCACACCCATTTGCGAGAGCCTGGGGGAGGCCACAAAGAGACGATTCGAACCGGTACGCAAGCTGCTGCGGCTGGCGGAATGACCTCCATTGCCTGCATGGCAAACACTACGCCAGTGAACGACAGCGCCTTTATCACCGCCTTTATTCACCAAAAAGCAGCGGCTGAGTCGGTGGTGAATGTCTACCCTATTGGAGCAATCACCAAGGGATTGCGGGGGGAGGAACTTGCCGAGATCGGCTCTATGTGGGAAGCAGGTATCTCCGCTATTTCTGACGACGGAAAAACCGTCATGAACTCGTACTTAATGCGCAAGGCGCTGGATTACTCAAAAAAATTTGATCTCACCGTGATCAGCCACGCGGAAGACGTTAACCTTAAGGGCAAGGGCGTGATGAATGAGGGGTTCAATTCCGCCCGGTTTGGGCTTCGAGGCATTCCACGCACTTCGGAAGACCTGATTGTTGCGCGGGATATTCTTCTCGCTGAGCTCACCGGGGCAAAAATCCATGTTGCGCATTTGAGTACGGTGGGGAGTGTGGAGCTTGTGCGTCAGGCCAAAAAGCGGGGCGTGCGGGTAACTGCTGAAGTGACTCCACACCATCTTAATCTCACCGACGATGCAGTGGCGGGATACGATACAAATACCAAGGTAGCTCCCCCTCTGAGGGAGCAAAGAGACGTCGACGCCGTGCGGGAAGCGTTGGCGGATGGCACCATTGATATCGTCGCCTCCGACCATGCGCCTCACGCCATAGAAGACAAACTTGTCGAATATGATCTGGCGGAGTTTGGAATGGTGGGTCTAGAAACCGCTTTCCCTCTCTACTATCGAATGTGTTTGAAACACGGTGTGGCCCTTTCGCGGCTCATTGCTTCTTTGACCATAGAGCCTGCACGCTCATTAGGCATTCCCAAGGGCACTCTGGATATCGGAGCAGACGCCGATGTCACTCTCTTTGATCCAGAAAAAACCTATCGCATTGACAAAATGGGATTTAAGTCCAAGAGCCGCAACACCCCGTTTCACGGTTGGGAAGTGCAGGGAAAAGTCCGCTATACAATCGTGGCCGGCCGAGTGGTATATAGTTCAGATAAGGAACAAGAATGACGACTTGGGACTCGGTGCTTTACCTTGAGAATGGGCACATTTTTCGGGGTCAAGGTTTTGGTGCCGAGTGTTCGGACGGCGGCGAGCTGGTTTTCAACACCGGAATGTCGGGGTACCAGGAAATCTTTACCGACCCGTCCTATTCGCACCAAGTCGTGGTGATGACCTACCCGCACTTGGGAAATTACGGAATTAATCCCCAAGACAATGAGTCCGAGAGCCTCTACCTCAAAGGCATTGTGGCGCGGCAGTATGAGCCCGTTCCTTCGAACTGGCGATCCTCGCGGCCGCTGCACGAGCACCTGGCGCACCACGGCGTACCTGGAATTTCAGATGTGGATACGAGGGAAATCACTCGACTGATCCGCTCGGAAGGAGCACAGCGCGCGGTAATTTTTCCTGAGGCCGCTGCTAAGGGGGATCTTGCTGAGTATGGAAAAGAGCGGCTAAAGACAGTCCCGGAGATGAACGGGTTGGAGTTGGTCAGTCAAGTCAGCACGCGTGCGCCATGGGAGTTTGGTTCCGGCGACTTTAGCGCTTCGGGTACGGTGGTTGTTTACGATTTTGGCGTGAAGCATGGGATTTTGCGCCAGCTGAAGTCGCGGGGTTTTAAAGTGCTCGTGGTTCCGCACCAGTACCCGCATCAAGAAGCTTTGCGCGAAAAGCCCACGGCGGTAGTTTTGTCCAATGGTCCAGGAGATCCGGATCGGGTTCCTGGGGCTGTCTCTGAAATTCAGGGAATTGTGGGTAAGGTGCCCGTCTTAGCGATTTGTATGGGACATCAGCTGTTGGCGCGGTCCCTGGGCTGCTCTACGTATAAGCTGAAGTTTGGTCATCACGGAGTGAATCACCCGGTGAAGGACCTGCGGACTGGGCGGATTCTCATCACTTCGCAAAATCACGGGTTTGCAGTCAAAGCCGAGGATCTCAAGTCAAAAGAGATTGAGCTTTCTCACATGAGTCTGAATGATGGCACTGTTGAAGGTTTTTTTTCGGAAAAAATGCGTTTTTCGAGTGTGCAGTTTCACCCGGAAGCTAGTCCTGGGCCACACGACGCAGACGCGGTGTTTGATAGTTTTATAAAGGGGTTCCTTCGATGATCGTGCAAATGGAAGACAAACAAATGCCCCACTTTGGGATGATTCATCCGGAATTTGAGTCCTTGGTTCGACGGATTATTGAGACCGTCGACAAGGAACGACTTACACTTTTACGTCGGGACTTTCATACGCGGTTGCGCCTTACGCTTACCCAGCCCGATAATGCGGATTTGATCGAAGATCTCTGGGATTTTTTCTATGATTGGTGTGTTTTCGAGCAACAGCTACCCGAAATGCTCGAAGGGTTGACTACGGAAGAACGCTCTTATTGGGCACATATTCATGGCGGGAATACGCGCAGCCTTTTCTCGGTGACGCGCGCTGCGGAAACTGGGCTTAAAATCAAAGACCTCTACAGCGGAAAGAGTTTTAACGTGCCTAAGAGTGCGGGCAATGACTACCTGGGCATTTCCCGAGGCGATATTATTGAAGGTCGCCTCATCAGTCGAGCGGCAGACCCAGGCAAGGGCTTTAGTTTTGTTCGACGGCCTTCGTATCATCACGAGGGCGTGCATGCTTATATTAAGTCGAAAGTGCGCGTGTTTAAGAAATCACAGGATTATGCCACGTACCAGTCGTGGTTGTGGCTCTTGGTAGGAATGTACTTGAAACACCGGATCTACCCGCAGATGCCTATTGAGAAGATTTACGACGATAATAGCCGGATTTAATTAATGCCACGCCGTACAGACATTCAGAAAGTTCTCCTGCTTGGTTCGGGACCAATTGTCATCGGCCAAGCCTGCGAGTTTGATTATTCTGGAACACAGGCGTGCAAAGCGCTGCGCGAAGAAGGGTATGAAGTCGTTCTGGTGAACAGCAACCCAGCTACGATCATGACCGACCCCGAACTTGCCCACCGGACATATGTGGAACCTTTGCGCCCGGAGTACGTCGAAGATGTGATCCGCAAAGAACGGCCTCAGGCCCTACTTCCTACGATGGGTGGGCAAACAGCGTTGAACATTGCGGTCCAGTTGGCCAAGTCGGGGGTGCTTGAAAAGTACGGTGTCGAACTGATTGGGGCAAAAGTTCGGTCAATTGAACTGGGTGAGAACAGAGATCTTTTCAAAGGTGTTTTGGATCGCTGCGGAGTGGATTACCCGAAGTGTGGTTCGGTGACAAATATCGAAGACGCGAAACGCGTCGCCGAGATGGTAGGGTTCCCGTGTGTGATTCGTCCGTCCTATACCATGGGCGGGACAGGTGCCTCCGTAGCTTACAACATTGAGGAGTTCACTTCCGAAGTGGCTCGAGGTCTAGAGGCCAGCCCTGTCGGAGAAGTCCTCATCGATGAATCGGTCCTAGGATGGAAAGAGTACGAGCTCGAAGTTGTTCGGGATGGCAAGGACAATGTGGTCATTGTCTGCTCCATTGAGAACCTAGATCCGATGGGCATTCACACTGGGGATAGCATCACTGTTGCGCCCGCACAGACTCTGACGGATGTTGAGTACCAAAAGATGCGGGACGCTGCCATTCGCATTATCCGCGAAGTCGGAGTGGATACGGGGGGCGCAAATGTCCAGTTTGGAATTTGTCCCAAGACCGGACGCATGGTTGCTATCGAAATGAATCCGCGAGTGTCACGCAGCTCCGCTCTCGCTTCGAAAGCGACTGGGTTTCCTATTGCTAAGATAGCGACAAAACTAGCTGTTGGTTACACGCTTGATGAACTTCCTAATGATATTACTGGCAAAACGCTTTCGTGTTTTGAGCCAAGCATAGACTATGTCGTTACAAAGGTTCCCCGCTTTGCCTTTGAGAAGTTTCCTCGCTCTGACTCCAAGCTTTCACCTTCAATGCGATCTGTGGGCGAAGCCATGGCGTTTGGTAGGACCTTTCAAGAATCAGTTCAAAAAGCCTTGCGTTCACTTGAGACGAAGGTATGGGGCTTTCAGCCCTTTGGGGACAGGCGCAAGTTACGTTCGGAGCAAAATTGGGCTGAGGGAAT